>SMVB01107764.1_pt1 | contig 119928 bp, 116 predicted proteins | sample 2456461 | NCBI WGS metagenome assembly SMVB01 (sample SAMN11095934, study PRJNA526329) | marine sediment metagenome | biome: Marine sediment; feature: Surficial sediment; material: Deep marine sediment; isolation source: Hadal surficial sediment | place: Pacific Ocean | collected 2014-05 | depth...
GGATGTTCAACCAGCAAAGCCTCAGCCTCGCTGCGGGCACATTCGAGATCGCCAGATTTCAGACAATAGTCAACCAGCATAAACCAGACTTGAGGCTGCTGCGCGCCACGGCGGGCCAGGTCCCGCAAAAACTGCTGCTGACCCTGGACAGGAGCGCGACAATCACGCTCCAAAACGCAGCGGTTGTAGAATTCCAGGAAATTGATGTCCGCAACACTCAAGGCACCTGTGAAAACTGCCTGCTGTAATTTTTCCAGCCAGCTGTCTACACGTTCTGCACTGGTGGAATTGCCGTCAAAGTGAATGAGCAAAACCAGGGCAGGGATAGACTCTGGCTGCGCAAGATATGAACGGTAGGCGAGCTCCCGCGCAGCAATGAGAAAATGCTGCGTCAATTCCGGGTCCTCTGATGCCAGCGCGGCATCCTGGTAGGTCGATGCCAAATGAATGCGTGCCCGCGCTGACTCGGGGTGGAAGCGAAAATTTCGCTCGGCCAGGCGCAGTTCATCCTGCCAATAGGAAGTACGTACAAAAAGCAGCAGGGCATACAGGATCAGCACACCACCGCCCAACAACCAGAACTGCACCTTCAAGTAGCGCGACAAGACATCGCAGAAGTAGGCCAGCAGCACCACAAAACCTATCGATGGCAGGTAATTGCGGTGCTCGAACACCATCTCCAGGGGCAGCACGCTGGATTCCATACTGTGCGCCACCAGGTACCAGAGCACCGCAAAAGCCAGCAAAGGCCTGGAGTCACGTAATGCCCAACAGAGCGCGAACAAGGCCAGCCAGCCGGCAATTGCCAGCAATACCGCCGTATCAAAGATCGACTGGGACCAACTGATATCATCGTGAAAAAAGCCAAAAGTGCCCGGCATGGGAAAGCTCAGCCAGGACAGGTAAATCCACAGCACCCGCAGCTGTGTCAGCACACGCTCGGCGAGGCTGTATTCTCGCAGCGCATAGCTACGCTCGAGTAAGCTGACATCTATCAGCAGCACCAGCAGCAGGGCGAATATCGGTAGCAATAACAAACCCAGCGTCAGGAACTTGTACTTGCGACTAAGCGCACCATTGATACGAAATCGGAACAAACACAACTCCGTAATACCGGCTAACCAGGGCAACAAAAGGCCGTTCTCCTTGCTGAATGCAGCCAGCAAGGTAAACACAAACAAAAGAAAGATGGCGCGGGAAATATCCTCGGCACTGGGAGATCTATGCAGCCACTGCACCCGCAAGCGGAAAAAACTGTACAGGCCCAACACTACAAACAAGGCTGGCAATTGGGTCATGCGCTGCACTGCATACAAGACCGTCGAAACCTGTAATGGATGTAAAATCCAGCAGGCGCTCGCTAACACAGCGACCGTGGTAGCTCGCCGGGGAGTCCAGTTCAACAATGGGCTGCGTGTCAGTAAGAGCCGCAGCAATAACATCAGACTGAGTCCGATCAGGCAGTGTATGAGCGCATTGGTACGCTTGATGCTGAGGGGAGAAACCTCACCGTCTAGCACCGCATTGATGGCAAAGCTAAGATTACTGATGGGCCGACCCAGCGGGCCAGCAGCAGTACTAATGGTAGCTACCCGCCAGTCTTCAAGCTCGCTTCCATCTATATCAAGCCATTGATTGTGTTCCAGTGCATATTTGGAATCAAAGAAAAAATAGTCCCCCGCATGTAGCCAGTACACTGCCATGCAGACAATCAAAACAGCTGCCAGTAAGCCGAATTGCCTTCCCTGTCCTCCCACTGACATCGCACTGTCTTGCTGCATTTTTTAAACCAGTTATCGGTTAACTATTAGTACTGGTGCATAATTCGCAGATAAAAAAAACCCGGGCAAAACCCGGGCTTTCTCCAACTTATCGGAATTAACCGCGGCAGTTCGCCGGCAAGTACTTAACAGGCATGGTACTTCCAGCCACACACTTGTATTGCAATTGACCATCTGAAGAAGATATCAGGCTCAATGAAAAGTCCTCGTCTGCGGCATCACCCAATGATGCGTCACCGGTCAAGGTCACCGTCAGGGTACCATCGCTGGATACAGACATTGACGATGTAAGAGTGGTACCGATACTGGTACGGATACCCGCTGCCGTTGCGTTAGCAGGCAGTTTGCCCATAGCCACAAAGTACTCAGCCATACTGCTCTTGGCTTCAGACAAGGCAGCCATTGGCTCAGCAAGCTTGGCACGGATAGTGTAATCCTGGTACGCGGGCAGAGCCACAGCAGCCAGAATGCCGACAATCGCAATAACGATCATCAGTTCAATAAGGGTAAAACCCTTCTGGTTATTCATCTTCATAATTACTACTCCATTATCGTTTATACGATGTCATTTAGCCGAGTTGTTATCCGCCCGGTGCAACCCGAAGGTTTGCGTGCGACAGGTAAAGGCCATGCAGATGCTGTGCCAATTTATTCAAAAAACCTATAAAAAACTACATCCCCTTATATATTAAGTACTTACAGAAACTACCAAAATTTCAGATTGCACCATTAGTCCAGTCGGAACAGTGACGAAGCAAGCACCAAAGTGACAATATGCGTCAGTCTGTGACCAAACGCAAAAACCAGACAATCAATACTACCAGCCCACCCTGTGGATGGTTATACTGATGTTAGATACTCATAAAAAGTGACCGTAACATCGTGAATCCGTTACAGAAAACTTCAAATGATCAATAAATCTCCGATGCGGCTGAGCGGACTGGCCGGGCGTCTGGTGGCCGATGGTCTGCTGGAAGCCGATATCGCCGAGAAGGCCCAGAAGGAGGCCGCCAAGAACAAGGTTCCGTTTGTCAGCTACCTGGTAGAGCACGACTACATCGAGGGCCAAAAACTGGCCGAAATGGCTTCCGAGGAATTTGGCATTCCGCTGTTTAACCTCACCGCCTTTAACAAGGAGACCATGCCAGTGGAACTGGTGGCACCAAGCCTGGTCGCCAAGCACCATGCCCTACCCCTGTTTCGCCGTGGCAACCGTCTGTATATAGCCGTATCTGACCCCACCAACCTGTCTGCGCTGGATGAAATCAAGTTCCACACGGGTATTAACACCGATGCCATTCTTGTTGAAGAAAAGATTCTCAGTGAAAGCATCAGCGCATGGGTCGATGCCCAGGACGAAATCGGTGGGGGACTGGATGGACTGGATGATGCAGGTCTCGAAGATCTCGATGTGCTGGGAGTTGATGAAAATGCTGGCGCTGACGATGGCGGCGCCGCAGAACTGGATGAGACTCCCATTGTGCGCTTCGTCAACAAGGTATTGCTGGACGCCATTAAGGCGGGCGCATCGGATATCCATTTTGAACCCTACGAAAAAAGCTACCGCATTCGATTTCGGACCGATGGCATACTGGAAGAAAAGGTCAAACCCCCACTGGCCCTGGCAGGCAGGTTAGCTGCCAGGCTGAAAGTTATGTCCAGGATGGACATTTCCGAACGCCGCGTGCCGCAGGACGGCAGGATCAAGATGAAACTGTCCAAGACCCGGGCCATCGATTTTCGGGTCAATACACTGCCAACATTGTTTGGTGAAAAAATCGTGTTGCGGATTCTCGACCCCACCAGCGCCCAGATGGGCATCGACATGCTGGGCTATGAGGACTTCCAGAAAGACCTGTTTATGGATGCCCTGTATAAGCCCCAGGGCATGATCCTGGTAACCGGCCCCACCGGCTCCGGCAAGACGGTTTCCCTGTACACCGGCCTGAATATTCTAAACACACCAGAACTCAACATCTCCACCGCGGAAGATCCGGTGGAGATTAACCTCGATGGTATTAACCAGTGCCACGTTAACCCCAGGGTGGGCCTGACCTTCGCCACGGCACTGCGTTCTTTTCTGCGTCAAGACCCAGACATCATCATGGTGGGTGAGATTCGCGACCTGGAAACCGCGGAAATCGCCATCAAGGCGGCGCAAACCGGTCACATGGTTATGTCCACCCTGCACACCAACAGTGCCGCAGAAACCGTCACCCGCCTGTTAAACATGGGAGTACCTGCCTTCAACCTCGCCACTTCTATCAACCTGATTATCGCCCAACGCCTGGCGCGGCGTTTGTGCAAAGTGTGCAAGGCACCCGCAGATATCCCCCACGACACCCTGAAAACAGAGGGCTTTACCGAGGAAATGCTTGAACAGGCAACTCTTTTTTCGGCGGTAGGCTGTGACAAGTGCAGCTCCGGCTACAAAGGACGAGTGGGTATCTACGAAGTTGTCAAGATTACACCTGCTCTTTCCAGGATCATTATGGAGGAGGGAAACTCCATTGTAATCGCCGCGCAGGCCAAGGAAGAAGGTTTTAACAACTTGCGCTTGTCAGCGCTACGCAAGGCCATGTTTGGCGACACCAGTCTTGAAGAAGTAAACCGGGTAACAACGGACTAAATTATGGCTACCAGCGCAGCAAAAGGTCAAACCTTCCTCTGGCAGGGCATTGATAGAAACGGCCGCGACTCCAAGGGCGAGATTGAATCCATCAGTATGGCCATGGCCAAAGCCCAACTGCGTCAACAGGGCATCAAGCCGAAGTCCGTCAAGAAAAAATCCAAGCCACTGTTTTGGTCCGGCGGACGGAAGATAAAACCACAGGATGTGGCCATTTTTACCCGCCAATTGGCAACCATGATGAAAGCCGGTGTGCCGCTGGTACAAAGCTTCGAGATCGTCGCTGAAGGCCTGGACAACCCGAGCATGAAAGAAGTGGTAATCGCCATTAAAAACGATATTGCATCCGGTAACGGTCTGGCCGAGTCGCTGGGAAAATTCCCCCAGCACTTCGACGAACTTTTCGTCAACCTGGTGGCCTCCGGTGAAGCCTCTGGTACCTTGGAAACCATGCTCAATCGGGTAGCGATTTACAAGGAAAAGTCTGAAGCGCTCAAAGCCAAGATCAAAAAAGCGCTTACCTATCCCATCGCCGTGGTCGTGGTCTCCCTGATTGTAACCGCCCTGCTATTGATCAAGGTAGTACCTCAGTTTGCGGAAACCTTTGCCAGCTTTGGCGCCGATCTACCCGCCTTTACCCTGTTTGTGCTCAACATATCCAACTTTGCCCAGGAGTGGTACCTGGTTATCGGGGTCTCACTTTTTGCCGCGTCTGCAGCGTTCAAAGAAGGCATGAAGCGCTCACGAGCCATGGTAGAAATTGTCGACCGGTTAATGCTAAAAGCTCCCGTGGTGGGCGATATCCTTTTCAATTCCGTCATCGCTCGTTTCTCCCGCACCCTGGCAACCACCTTTGCGGCCGGTGTGCCGCTGGTGGAAGCACTTGATTCAGTGGCCGGAGCCGCCGGTAATACCCTCTATGCCAAAGCCATCAGGCAGATTCGAGACGATGTGACCACAGGCCAGAGCCTGTACGACTCCATTACCGCAACCGGCCTGTTCCCCATGATGTTGCTGCAGATGGTATCCATTGGTGAAGAAGCAGGTGCCCTGGATGAGATGCTGGAAAAGGTTGCCACCTTCTATGAAGATGCAGTGGATAACTCGGTAGACAATCTCAGTGCACTCATGGAGCCCATAATCATGTCGGTGTTAGGGGTCTTGGTAGGTGGATTGATGATTGCCATGTACCTGCCCATTTTCATGTTGGGCGCCGTGGTATAAACCGATTTTTATAGATACCCTGACAGCTCTTAATCAGCATCCCTGGCTGCTGCAATGGTCACTGCTGGTGCTGGGTCTGGTGGTGGGAAGTTTTCTCAACGTGGTAATTTACCGTGTTCCGCTAATGATGGAACGCGAAGAACGTAACTACTGTAATACTCTGCTGGAAACCGACGATGCCGATGCCGAGCAACCCCGCTTCGACCTGATACACCCCAACTCCCACTGTCCTCACTGCAATCATGCCATCCGCCCCTGGGAGAACATTCCCCTGCTGAGCTATATTTTTCTGCGCGGTCGCTGCAGTAACTGCGACGCTGGCATTGCTCTGCGCTACCCTGCTATAGAGTTGCTTAGCGGCCTGCTGGCTCTGGTGGCGGGGTGGCACTTCGAAGTCGCCGGTGCAGCGCTGCTGGGTGCCCTTCTTTTCACCTGGGCACTGATCGCGCTGACCATGATAGACATGGACCATATGTTGTTACCCGACAACATTACCCTGCCGCTGCTGTGGCTGGGCCTGCTGTTTAATATGGCTGGTACCTTTGTGCCACTACAGGACGCCGTTATAGGGGCAATCGCGGGCTACCTGGCCCTGTGGACGGTGTACTGGCTGTTCAAGCTGAGCACCGGCAAAGAGGGCATGGGTTACGGAGATTTCAAACTGTTGGCGGCACTCGGAGCCTGGCTGGGCTGGCAAGTGCTACCCGTGGTCATCCTGCTGTCCTCGCTGGTAGGCATTGTGCTGGGCGTACTGGTCATGTTTCTGCAAAAACGTGGTCGGGACATTCCCATTCCCTTTGGTCCCTACCTGGCCATAGCAGGCTGGATTGCCATGCTGTGGGGAGCTGATCTTATAGCCTGGTACTGGGGTCTGGTTGCTCCAACGACTGTATGAACAATGTGGTCGGCGTGACCGGCGGGATCGGCAGCGGCAAAACTGCGGTCACCGATCAATTCGCCCGGCTGGGCATCACCATTGTCGATGCCGACCTGGCCGCCAGGGTAATTATGGAGCCGGGCCAAGCGGCACTGGCGGCGGTAGCTGAACATTTTGGTGAAAGTATATTGCTGGCGGATGGCAATCTGGATCGCGCCGCCCTGCGGGCACTGATTTTTGCCGACCCGGGGCAACGGGACTGGCTGGAGCAGTTGACCCACCCATTGATAGCTGAGGAGCTTTTTTCTCAGTTACAGGCTGCCAGCTCAAGCTACGTGATTCTCGCCTCCCCCCTTTTACTGGAGACCACGCAGCGCGATCTCTGTGATTGTATCGTGCTGGTAGATGTACCTGAGTCTGTTCAATTAAGCCGCACCATGGCGCGTGATGACAACGACGAAGCGCAGGTGCGCCGCATCATGGCGGCGCAAATGGACCGGCAGGAACGGCGCCGTCAGGCCGATGAAATTCTCGATAACAGTGGCACCCTGCAAGAGCTACAGGACAAAGTAGAAGCCCTGCATCAGCAGCTATTGAATCGTTACTCGGCAGGGAGTGTCTGACAGGCCTGCACGATAGGGTGATTGGCAGCGGGAAAGTCGAAATCTGCCAGGGCGCCAGGCGCCACCCAGCGCAGCGGCTGGCCTTCGCGACCGACTGCCTGGCCAGAAAAACGCTGCACTAACCACACGTCCAGTAATACCGCCTTGTCACCATAATCGTGCTCTACTTTGAGCAGTGCGCGGGCAGCCAGCAAATCTATCGCCAGCTCTTCCTCCAGTTCGCGCCGCAGGGCCGCCAGCACAGACTCGCCGGCTTCCACCTTGCCACCGGGAAATTCCCACAGCCCACCCTGGTGCGATTTCTCGTGGCGCCGGGCAATTAACAGCTTACCTTGTGAATTGCGGATAACTCCTACTGCAACGTGTACCCGATCAGACATCAGCTACGGTACTCGGCATTAATCCGCACATAGTCATAGGAGAAATCCGATGTCCAGACCGTCGCGGATGCCTGGCCACGATTTAACCGAACCAGTATGACTAAATCTGTTGGCGCCATGGCTGCCACACCTTGCTCCTCGGTGTAACTGGCAGCCCGGCAGCCATTTTCAGCTATGAGTACATCATTGATGAGAACTTCCACCCGTTCAACATTCAGATCCTCTACGTCGGCGCGACCAATTGCTGCCAGCAGGCGGCCCCAGTTGGGGTCACTGGCAAACAGCGCGGTCTTGACCAGCGGCGAATGGGCAATGGTATAGGCGACTTCCAGGCACTCTTGCTCAGACCGTCCGCCGTCTATCTGCACAGCGACAAATTTGCTGGCACCTTCCCCGTCGCGAACCAGGCCCTGGGCCAGTTCTAGCGCCAATGAATCCAGCGCCTCTTTGAAAATGGGGTAATCGGGGTGTTCACTATCATCTATTTGGGCATTGCCTGCCGCACCGGTTGCCACCAGTATGGCGGCATCATTGGTTGAGGTATCCCCATCGACGCTGATGCGATTGAAACTTTGCTCTACCACCGCACTCCAGCAGGATTGCAGCAGGGCTTGTGCAACTGCCGCATCGGTTGCCAGGTAGGCCAACATAGTCGCCATATTAGGACGCAACATACCCGCACCCTTGGCGATTCCCGTGAGGGTAACGGTTTTTCCATCGAGTTGTAGCTGACGGCTACCCGCCTTGGGCCGGGTATCCGTGGTCAGTATTCCCTGCGACGCCGCTGCCCAACCGTCTGCCGTCAAGGCAGTACAGACCTGCGGAATGGCGGCCACAATTGTATCGACGGGCAAATGTTCACCTATCACCCCGGTTGAAAACGGCAGCACCTGTTGGCTATCCACACCGGTAGTTGCGGCGACGGCTTCGCAACAGGCACGTGCCGCCGCTATGCCCTGGTCACCCGTACCGGCATTGGCATTGCCGGTATTGACCAGCAGGTAGCGCGGGCTTGTCTGTGACAGATGTTGTTTGGCCAATAGCACGGGGGCAGCACAAAACGCGTTCTGGGTGAAGGTCGCCGCTACGTTTGCGCCCACACACAACTCCAGCAGCACCAGGTCAAGACGCCCCGCTGTTTTTATACCGGCGCTGACCGTACCGAGTCGAACTCCAGCTACCGGTAACAGCTCAGAGTTTGCCATGGCAATGCTTGTATTTCTTGCCCGATCCACAGGGGCAGGGTTCATTGCGACCGTGCTTTTTGCCGGCGCGCGTAAATGGCTGGTTGGGCACTGCCTCGGGCACGCCTGCTGGTGGCAATTGTCCACCACCGGCCTCCATCGCCGATGCCTGTGCATGTTGAAAGGCAAGTTGCTCCCTGGCCGCCGCTTCCCGGCGTTGCTGCTCCATCAACTCGGCCTCATCCTGACGCTGAATCTGGATATGGCAGAGAAATTTGACCACTTCATACTTGAGATTGACCAACAACTCCTGGAACATCTCAAAAGATTCGCGCTTGTACTCCTGCTTGGGGTTCTTCTGGGCATAGGCACGCAGGTGTATACCCTGGCGCAGATGATCCATGGTCGCCAGGTGCTCCTTCCACAGCGTGTCGAGAACCTGCAGCATGATCTGCTTTTCGATCTTGCGCATGTCGGGCCCCACCTCATCACATTTCTGCTGGTAATGCGCCGTTACCGTGGTGAGAATTCTTTCCCGTAAACCGTCTTCGTGTAAGTCGTCATCTTCATCCAGCCACTGCTGCAGGGGTATTGTCACCGCAAATTCTGCTTCCAGCTGGCGCTCCAGGCCAGCGATATCCCACTGCTCCTCGACACTCATAGGCGGAATAAACTCGCTGATGGCATCATTGACGACATCATCGCGAATTGCCGTAATAGTCTCGGAAATATCTTCGGTCTCCAGCAAATCGTTGCGCTGCGTGTAGATAACCTGGCGCTGATCATTGGCGACATCATCATATTCAAGCAACTGCTTGCGAATATCAAAATTGCGGCCTTCGACCTTACGCTGGGCCTTCTCAATCGCGTTGGTGACCATACGGTGCTCAATGGCCTCGCCTTTCTCCATACCCAGGGTCTGCATGAAATTCTTGACCCGCTCCGAGGCAAAGATACGCATCAGGTTATCTTCCAGGGACAGGTAGAAACGCGATACACCGGGATCTCCCTGGCGCCCGGAGCGGCCCCGCAACTGGTTATCTATACGACGTGACTCGTGCCGCTCGGTACCAAAGATGTGCAGGCCGCCAGCCTCCAATACCTTGTCATGTCGATTCTGCCATTGCTGACGATGTTCTGCCAGCTGTTGGTCGGAGACATCCCCCAGGCCTTGCAACTCTGCATCCCAGTTGCCACCAAGCACGATATCGGTACCCCGGCCAGCCATATTGGTGGCAATGGTTACCGTTCCAGGCACACCTGCCTGGGCAATGATATGGGCTTCCCGCTCATGGTATTTGGCATTGAGCACCTGGTGTTCAATGTTGGCTTTCTTGAAGCGACGCGACATTTCCTCGGAAGTATCAATCGTGGCCGTCCCCACCAAAACCGGCGCACCTTTCTTAATACATTCCCGGACATCTTCCACTACCGCATCGTATTTCTCGTCCTTGGATAAATAGACCAGGTCATTGAGGTCGTCTCTCATAGTGGCAACGTTGGTGGGAATCACCATGACCTGTAAACCATAAATCTGCCTGAACTCAAATGCTTCGGTGTCGGCGGTCCCGGTCATGCCAGACAATTTGCCATAAATACGAAAATAGTTCTGAAAGGTTGTCGAGGCCATAGTCTGGCTTTCGTTCTGGATAGAAACCCCTTCCTTCGCCTCAATCGCCTGGTGCAAACCTTCTGACAGGCGCCGACCGGCCATGGTGCGCCCGGTATGCTCATCAATCAGCACCACCTGGCCATCCTGCACGATGTACTCAATATCCCTGTGAAACAACACGTGCGCCCGCAATGCAGAATGCACGTGGTGCAACAGGTTAAGGTTGGTCGCTGCATACAGGCTCTCGCCCTCTTCAAGCAGCTTTTCCTTAACCATCAGTTCTTCGATATATATGTGACCGTCTTCATTCAATTCTACCTGGCGCATCTTTTCGTCGATGCTGTAGTGACCTTCGTCAACTTCGGTGGCCAGCTTTAGTAGCGGAATAAACCTGTTGATGCGTTTGTACAGTTCAGAGCTATCTTCTGCAGCACCAGAAATAATTAACGGTGTCCGCGCTTCGTCAATCAGTATCGAGTCCACCTCGTCGACAATGGCAAATGCCAATCGCCCCTGCTGGCGGTCTTCACTGCTGAAAGCCATATTGTCGCGCAGGTAATCGAATCCAAATTCGTTGTTGGTGCCGTAAATAATATCGGCCTGGTAGGCGGCCTTCTTTTCCATGGGGTCCTGTCCAGAGGTAATTACCCCGACTCGCATACCCAAAAATTCGTACAGAGGGCCCATCCAGGCAGCATCGCGACTGGCGAGATAATCGTTGACCGTAATCAGGTGCACGCCATCGCCGGTGAGCGCATTGAGATAGGCGGGCAAGGTCGCCACCAGGGTCTTACCCTCACCGGTGCGCATCTCGGCAATCTTACCCTCGTGCAAGGTCAGGCCGCCGATCAATTGCACATCAAAATGCCGCAAACCCAGTGAGCGTTCTCCGGCTTCTCGCACAACGGCGAAAGCTTCCGGCAGGATCTGGTCCAGGCTTTCACCCGTGGCCAGGCGCCGCTTGAACTCTTCGGTCTTCTCTCGCAACTGCTCATCAGTCAGCGCTGCTATTTGTTCGGTCTGTTGATTAATTTCCTTGACCACTTTGCCCATACGTTTGAGCTCACGATCATTTTTACTGCCGAAGAAAAATTTTAATATCCTGGATATCATGGTTCGATCCAATCTGGTAAATACTTAAACTAGATCCCAAAGTCCTCGCGAACGAAGCTTCGGGTAAGTGCGTCTGGGAGTATTGCCGGGAGGTGTATCAGCGGTTAGTGCGTGCCACGTAGCTGGCGGGGTCGACCGGGCGACCGTGCTTGTAGACTTCATAGTGGACGTGTGGACCGGTAGATCGACCACTGCTGCCCATCAGGGCAACAACCTGTCCTTTCTTGACGATATCACCCACTTTCACAAGATTGCTCTCATTGTGAGCATAGCGTGTTGAAAATCCACCGCCGTGGCTGATCTCTACCATCTCACCGTAACCGAATCGGTCACCAGACCAGGTAACTACGCCACCGGCAACGGCGACGATATCCGATCCCTGTTGGCCGGCAAAATCGAGACCCTGATGCCAGGCTGACTGGCCGGTAAAGGGATCTTTGCGACGGCCAAATGCTGACGACTGCCAACCTTTACTAATGGGCCGCCCGGACAGGTAAATCTCATCCTGTAGCTGTCGGCTCGCCAGCAAGGCCTGCAACAATTCCAGTTGTTGCTCGCGGTCGGTGATCAGCGCATCGAGCTCATTCATTTCAACGGCCAGGGAGGTAGGCGCCAAATTTGTGACGGGCGTCCCGGTTTCACTGCTCAGCAGTGGGCCACCCAGGGCGGGGCTGCGACTGAAATCAAATTCACCGTCATCCAGGCCTGCCAAACTGGTAAGTCGCTGCCCCATCGCATCCAGCCTGAGCAGTCGCGCTTCCATTTCTGCAGCAGTCGTGGAAAGTGCCTGTATGCGGCGTTCTGCCTGGGCTCGCAGGTCAGCGACTGCCTGGTTTTGGGCATCGAGTTCAGCCTGAAGGGTACTGAGGCTGGTACTCTCCACACCCGCCTGCCAGGATTGAGTCAAAAGATAACCCAAACCCGCCACACTCAGTGGCAAACCAAATAAACACAGGGACAACAAAGCACGCGACCAGGGACCCAGTGCAAATGACCTGGAACCCTCGAGTTGTCTATCAATGAGGATGATTTTCATGTAACGCGGACTTACTCCCCCTAGAATTGGGGGACTATCGCATAGTTGGGCTGAAAACTCCATGCTGGAAAACCAGCCTGGCGGGCACGCAGGGGAGAGCGCGCGCCGGCCAAAGCTGGTTGTTAGGCCGCACGGAGCCGGGGATATCCCGACTACGGCAACTGTAGCAGAGGGGGCTTACTGCCCCGCGTCTACCTAGTCCGCCTGACGGCGCAGAAATGCAGGGATATCAAAATAATCGTCCTGCCCCACTGCGGTAGCCAGCGGCGCCTTTGCTGCCGGCTGTTGACCGGTATTTTCTGAGGCGCTACCGCGTTTATCGGCACCAACACCTGCTGCGGTAGCATCCGCGCTCAACTGCTTGGTTTCCACCACTTGCAAGGGTGCACGCATGGTTTCCGATCCCAGGCCTGTGGCAACCACGGTCACCTTGAGCTCGTCCTTCATATCAGGATCGATCACCGTACCGACCACAACCGTGGCATTTTCAGATGCAAACTCTTCCACGGTATCCCCAACTTCGGAGAACTCACCCAGCGACAGATCCAGGCCAGCAGTGATATTCACCAGGATACCGCGCGCGCCTTCGAGGTTAATATCCTCAAGTAGCGGACTGTGAATCGCGGCCTCAGCTGCCTCACGGGCACGATTTTCACCACTGGCAGTGCCGGTACCCATCATGGCCATACCCATTTCAGACATCACCGTGCGTACGTCAGCAAAGTCGACGTTGATCATTCCCGGACGGATGATCAGGTCGGCAATACCCTGTACCGCACCCAACAACACGTCGTTGGCAGCCTTAAAAGCATCCAGCAATGTGGTGTTTTTGCCCATCACTTCCAACAGCTTTTCATTGGGAATGGTAATCAGCGAGTCCACGTGCTGCTGCAGCTCCTTCATACCCTCATCGGCAATCATGGTGCGCTTCTTACCTTCAAAGGCGAACGGCTTGGTCACCACGGCCACTGTCAGTATGCCCATTTCCCTGGCAACTTCGGCAACCACTGGCGCAGCCCCGGTACCGGTGCCCCCGCCCATACCGGCGGTAATGAACACCATATCAGCACCGCTTAGCGCTTCGGCAATACGATCCCTGTCTTCCAGCGCGGCCGCTCGCCCAACTTCCGGGTTCGCCCCCGCACCGAGGCCCTGGGTGATTTCTCTGCCCAATTGCAGCATGGTTTTGGAATCAACATCCGCCAAAGCCTGTGCATCCGTGTTGGCGCAAATAAAATCTACGCCCTCGACGCAGTTTTCGATCATATGTTTAACGGCATTACCACCACCGCCTCCTACACCGATCACCTTGATGACGGCGTTCTCTGGTACATTTTCTACTAATTCAAACATGGTCTTTCTCCCCTTTCTTAATATTGCCGCACTTACGCACGACCCTTTTTACCGCTTAAAAATTGTTTTGCAGCCAGCTGCGCAGGCGCTGCCAAATACCGGCCGGGGCCCGGCCCCGGCTGCCAATGACGGGGCCTTCTGCATGCTGGGAAGCCCCGTACTGCAGCAGCCCAACACCGGTTGAATAAATTGGATTCCTGACAATGTCAGTCAGCCCCATCACCCTCTGCGGCATCCCTATACGCACCGGCATGTGAAAAATCTCCTCGGCCAGTTCTACAACCCCCTCCATCTTGGAGGTGCCCCCGGTGAGTACCACACCAGCGGGAATCAAATCTTCATAACCACTGCGGCGCAATTCGGCCTGTACCAAGGTGAAAAGCTCGTCGTAACGGGGTTCGACAACCTCCGCCAGGGCCTGTCGGGACAGGTCTCGCGGCGGCCTGTCACCCACGCTGGGTACCTTGATGGTTTCATCAGCACCGGCGAGCTGGGTGAGCGCGCAGGCATACTTGATCTTGATTTCCTCCGCATGCTGAGTCGGCGTACGCAGCGCCATGGCAATATCATTGGTCACCTGGTCGCCGGCGATAGGTATGACACCGGTATGGCGAATTGAACCCTCCGTGAAAATGGCGATATCAGTGGTTCCGCCACCAATATCAACCAGGCAGACACCCAGCTCGGTTTCATCTTCGGTAAGCACCGCGTAACTCGAAGCCAGTTGTTCCAGAATGATGTCTTCCACTTCCAGCCCACAGCGACGTATACATTTCTCTATATTCTGGGAGGCATTGGTCGCACAGGTAACCAGGTGTACCTTGGCCTCCAGGCGCACGCCAGACATTCCCATCGGCTCTTTGATGCCTTCCTGGTTATCAATCACATATTCCTGCGGCAAGATGTGCAGAACACGTTGATCGGCGGGAATAGCAACGGCCTGGGCAGCGTCAATTACGCGCTCTATATCAAGGGCGTACACCTCGCGGTCGCGAATAGCGACAATGCCATGGGAATTCAGGCTGCGAATATGGCTGCCGGCAATACCGACAAACACAGAATGTATCTGGCAGCCGGCCATCAACTCGGCCTCCTCCACAGCGCGCTGGATTGACTGCACGGTAGACTCTATGTTGACCACCACGCCCTTCTTCAGACCCTTGCTGGGATGCGAGCCAATACCCACCACTTCGATGCTGCCGTCGCTGCCAACTTCTCCGACAATGGCAACCACCTTGGAGGTACCAATATCCAAACCCACTATCATTCTTGTGTCTTGTCCGCTGCTCATCAGCGCGTTCTCCTCACGTCCTTTGATTGCCGGCTACAGCCGGTTCAGACCAGGCCACTGCCACACCATGGCTGTAGCGCAGATCAACACTGCGCAACTGCGCTACTCGCGACGCAAGCTGTGCCTGAAAAACACGTGCAAAACGCTGTAGCTTGCCGCTGATATCACCATGTCCAAAGACCAGTTCACTGCCACTGACTAACCGGGCCCGCAGACTGCCCCGGCTATCCATACTCAATTGCGCAACCTGCAGACCCAGTGATTGCAAACCATCCTGTATTTGCTTGTAGTGCTGCATCAGCTGCGCCTCACTACCGCGGGGGCCTGCCAGACGAGGCAAGCCATCATCGACAGCCATCACATCCGGCGCAAACAACTCGCCGGCGTGATTGAGATAGCCCTCATCACCCCACCTGGCGATGGGTAATTGCTCCACTACCTGGATTTCCAGGCTGCTGGGCCAGTGGCGCTTGATATTGGCTCGATAAACCCAGGGCAGGCTTTCCACCGCCGCGCGAATCTGCTGTAAATCCACCCACAAAAAGCCACCCTGCAGCGAGCGGTTGACACTCTCTGTTAAACGTTCACGTGACACTTCGCGCAGATCACCACTCACCATCACTCGCCGCACCGGAATTTGCAGCGCCTGCCAGCCCCCCGCCACCACTGCCACCCCGGTTATCAGCATCAGGCTCACTGCCAACAAGGTGCGCAGCAGACGGGCTATACCGTGCGCCGGCGACCGCTTGCCACGCCCACTACTCTTGCGAGTTGCTCCCTGTGCCATCAGCAATCCCCCCTCAGACTCAGGCAACAAATGCGCCCTACCAGTTCTGGCAAATCTATACCTGCAGCTTTGGCCGCCATGGGCACCAGGCTGTGACTGGTCATCCCCGGCACCGTATTAACTTCCAACAGCAAGAAACGGCCATCGGCGTCGCGCATCAGGTCCACCCGGCCCCACACACTGCAACCCAGGGACTTAAAGGCACGCAACGCCAATTCAGCCAACTGCTCTTCCTCGGCATCACTGAGGCCACAGGGACACAAATAGCGTGTCTCATCAGACAGGTACTTCGCCTCATAGTCGTAAAACGCGTTATCTGTTTCCACTGTTATGGCCGGCAGCGCTGCATCGCCCAGCATCGACACCGTGTACTCGGGGCCCCGGATAAGACGTTCGGCTATTACCCGATCTCCATACTCGGCCGCCTGTTGCCAGGCGCGCTGCAGCTGCTCAGCAGTTTCCACTCCGGCGGTGCCAATGCTGGAACCTCCCGTTACCGGTTTGACAAAGGCGGCTCCCAGGCTGGCTATTGCCCGCTGCCAATCACTGTCTGCTGACAACTCAATAAATTCAGCACTGGGCAGACCTATGCCTTGCCACAACTGCTTACTGCGCACTTTGTCCATGGCCAGGGCAGAGGACAGCACCGAGGAACCGGTATAGGGGATGCCCTGGATTTCCAGGGCGCCCTGCATGAGTCCGTCTTCGCCACCAGCGCCGTGCAATGCAATAAACGCCAGTTCGGCACCGGCTAACCGCTCCCACCAGCCGGCCTCTGCAGGATCCAGCAATGTCGTTCTGGCACCCAGCTGATCCAGCGCGCCGCCGACCGTGGCGCCACTGAGCAGGGATACTTCGCGCTCGGGAGAATTGCCTCCCAGCAACACGGCAATTTCCATATCCTGGAGGCGATCAAGATTCATCAGGCACCCTCCGGAAGTCATAATTGCGCAACTGCTGGGTCACGCTGGCGACATTTCCAGCACCCTGGGTCAGTACCACATCATCGGGCTGCAAGAGGCCAGCCAGTACCCTGGGTACGTCTTCAACGGCGGCAACAAATATCGGGTCCAGCAGACCGCGCTGCCGAATACTGCGGCTCAGGGCGCGCCCGTCTGCACCCGCTATAGGAGCTTCGCCAGCGGCATACACCTCCAGCAACAGCAGCACGTCAACCTCCGACAAAACCGACACGAAATCTTCATACAGGTCACGGGTGCGACTGTAGCGATGGGGCTGGAACACCATCACCAGACGCCGCTTGGGCCAGGCCTGCCGCGCTGCTGCCAGCGTGGCACGCAGCTCGGTGGGATGATGCCCGTAATCATCCACCAGCAATGCAGCGCCCTCGCTGAGAGGCAAATCCCCCAGCACCTGGAAACGCCGCTCCACTCCCTGGAAGCCGCGCAAACCCTCTGCCATAGCGGCGTCTGGCAGACCTTCGTCACAACACACGGCAATAGCGGCGGCGGCATTGAGGACGTTGTGCAGGCCCGGCATATTGAGTTCTATTGGCAGTGGTTTCGCGTTCGGGCGCAGCATAGTGAAGGCCGTTTTCAGGAAGTGCTTTTCTACCTCCACAATCCGGTAATCCGCCCGCTCGGAAAATCCGTAGGTGAGAACGGCACGACTGATCACGGGCAACATCTCTGCGATCACCGGGTCATCCACACACAATACGGCAACGCCGTAAAAGGGCAGGTTGTGCAGGAACTCCAGGAAGGTTTTGCGCAGCTGCTCAAAGTCACCGCCATAGGTATCCAGGTGATCGGCTTCTATATTGGTAATAACAGCGACCATTGGCTGCAGGTGTAGAAAAGATGCATCACTTTCATCAGCTTCGGCAATGAGTATCCGGCTTTCACCAAGACGGGCATGGCTGCCAGTACTATTGAGCAAACCACCGATAATATAAGTCGGATCCTGGCCGGCCTCGGCAAAAATCGATGCTATAAGGCTGGTAGTAGTCGTTTTTCCGTGGGTGCCTGCCACTGCAATACCGTGCCGATAGCGCATCAGCTCGGCCAGCATTTCAGCGCGCGGCACTACCGGCAGTCGTGCCGCCTTTGCCGCCAGGACTTCCGGATTGTTCGAATCTACCGCGCTGGAAGTCACTACCACATCGGCGCCGCCAACATTAGCGGCGTCGTGGCCGATAAGCACGGTGATACCCAGCTCTTGCAGGCGCTGTGTAACAGCACTCGCACGGATATCAGAGCCCCTGACTTCGTAGCCAAGGTTGGTCAGTACCTCGGCGATGCCACTCATACCCGCCCCGCCGATACCGATCATGTGAATGGTGCGGATACGCCGCATTTCCGGAATGGAAAAGGAGCTGTGCTTATCACCCACGGCGCACCTCCTCGCAGATATCAGCTACGTCGCGGGTCGCATCTGGCCTGGCAGCCGCCGCCGCCGCATGAGCCATCGCTGTGAGCCGCGCGGGATTAGCCGCAAACACCTTGAGTTGTTCGGCCAGCAACTCTGGTTCGAGTTCTGACTGCGGCAGCAGGAATGCGCCACCACGCTGGGACAACCACTGGGCATTATGTAGCTGGTGATCATCAATTGAGTGCGGCAAGGGCACCAGTATCGACGGCCGCGACATAATGGTAAGTTCGGCCACGGTCAGTGCGCCGGCGCGACATAACACCAGGTCTGCCCAGTTGTATGCCGCCGCCATATCTTCGATAAAGGCAAATACCTCTACCTGGGCATTGCCTATCATCTGGTAGGCGGCACCGACCTGCTCACTGTGTGATGCACCCGCCTGATGGCGTACCTGCACCTCAAAGCCGGGCGACAACAGAGCCAGCGCGCGCGGCACGACTTCATTGATAGCGCGTGCTCCCAGGCTACCGCCTACAACCAACAGCCGCAGAGGACGCCCGCCCTTGTATGCATAGTGTGATAAACGGCCCTGCTCCAGCAGGTCGGCACGAACCGGGTTGCCCACCTCTTTAGCGACAGGTCCAGATTGAAAGGCGTGCGGGTAGGCACACAACACGCGACTGGCAAAACGCTGCAGCATGCGATTGGTGGTGCCGGCAACCGAATTCTGTTCATGTATAACCAACGGCACACCTGCCAGCCAGGCCGCCATTCCAGCCGGGCCAGATACATAGCCACCCATGCCCAGTGCGCACACCGTGGGCAACTTGCGAATTGCACGGTAGGCCTCAAACAGCGACTGAATCATGGCCAGCAGGCCTTTCATTCGCTCGCTCCAACCTTTGCCCCTGAGCCCCTGTGCCCCCAGTATGTGCAAGGGGAAGCCGGCAGCTGGGACCACCCGTGACTCAAGCCCGCGATCAGTCCCAAACCATTGAATGTCATAGCCGCGCTGGCTCAACTCCTGTGCCACAGCCAAAGCCGGGTAGATATGACCACCCGTACCACCGGCGAATATCAGCATTGTGCGAGCAAAATCAGCGGTCACCTTGCTTGCCCCCCTGCCTGCCTTCACGTTCGATGCGCAACACCAGTGCCAGCATGCAACAGCAGGCAATAAGGCTGCTGCCGCCGTAGCTAACCAGCGGCAGGGTCAAACCCTTGGTGGGCAGCAGCCCGGTGCTGACGCCGATGTTGATAAACGCCTGTGCTGCAAAAATGAGCGCCACACCATTACAGACATTGGCACCGAAGCGATCACCCGCTCTGCTTTGACGCCTGCCTACAAATAAAATCCGGTATATGAGCAACAGGAACAAACCCATCACCAGGACCGCACCCAGCAGACCGGTCTCTTCGGCCCATATGGAGAAGACGAAATCTGTGTGTGCTTCGGGCAGGTAAAAAAGTTTTTGTACGCTGTTGCCCAGGCCGACCCCAAACCACTCACCCCGTCCAAATGCGATTAGCGACTGGGTCAACTGATAACCGCTGTTAAACTGGTCTGCCCACGGGTCGGTGTACGCGGTCAACCGCTGCAGGCGATAGGGCTCACTAACCAGCAGGATAACCAGCGCCATAACACTGGCCAGCACCACCAACAGAAAGTGTCCCAACTTGACGCCAGCCAGGAACAACATACCAAAGGTCGTACCCACGGTAACCACGGTGGCACCAAAATCAGGCTCTGCCATAAGCAACAAGGTCACAGCGAACACCACCGCCATCGGCTTGATGAAGCCCTGCCATTCACTGCGCACCTGGTCCTCACGGCGTTGCAAATATCCCGCCAGGTAGATCACCAGGAACAGCTTTGCAAACTCGGAGGTCTGTAGGGTCATCGGACCCAATGCCAACCAGCGGCGGCTGCCATTCACCTTGAGACCAATCCCCGGTATCAGCACCAGGGCCAGCAGAGCGAGGCCCAGGAATAACCAGATCCAGCCGGTGGTAAACCAGAATTGTGGTGGCACCATGTAAACCAGGCTGGCCGCCGCCAATGCCAGCCCCATATAGACCAGGTGACGAGAACTGTGATGGAAAGGATCGTTGTAATTGACCGCTGCGTACTCCACCGATGCGGAAGTAATGGCGACAAAACCTATCAACATCAAGGCCAGCGCACTGCCAAACAGATAACTGTCCAACTGTACCGGCAAGGTAATGCTGCGGCGTGGCAAGGCGGCTGCAATGCTGCTCATGCTGCGCCTCCCGCCTGCAGTAATTTCACGCTGGACACAAAAGCCTCGCCGCGTGCCGCAAAGCCGCTGAACATGTCAAAGCTGGCACAGGCAGGCGACAACAATACGGTATCGCCCGCCTGCGCCAACTCGGCAGCAACAGTAACCGCCACCTCCATACTTGATGCCCTGGCAACCGGCAAACGCCCACCCAGGCTATCTTCCAATAGCTGTGCATCCTCGCCGATTAACACTACCGCCTTGCAACACTCGACAACAGATTCACAGAGATCGCTAAAGTCAGCGTCCTTGCCCTGTCCACCGGCGATAAGTACCAGCGCTGAAGCGGCGGCCAAACCCGGTAAGGCGGCGCAGGTAGCACCAGGATTGGTAGCCTTGGAGTCATTGATGTAATGCACACCTTCAACATCGGCTATCCACTGACAGCGATGCGGCAACCCACCGAACTCCCGCAACTCGTCCAGCATCGCCTGCATAGACAGATCCAGCGCCCGGCCCAAGGCCAGTGCTGCCAGGGCATTGGCAAGGTTATGACGTCCCACCAGGCGCACCTCGGCAACCGGCATCAGCGCATCGATACCCTGGCAGAGCCATTCCTCTCCCGCCACCAGGCGAATACCGAAACCATTTGCACCCGGCTCGCCCAGTCCAAACTCCCAGCGCGGCAACGCACCCATCTGCAAGGGTTGTGAAAGCGCATCATCACGATTGCATACCAGCGCGCTACAGCCGGCAAACACTTGCTGCTTGGCGCGGTGATAATGCTCCATATCGCCATGGCGATCGAGGTGGTCAGCACTCATATTGAGGATGCAGGCAACCGCGAGATCCAGCTGGCCGACACGCTCCAGCTGAAAACTGGACAACTCCAGCACATACAGCTGCACATCATCGGCCAACAAATCCAGTGCTGGCGGACCCAGGTTGCCACCCACTGCCACGTTCAATCCGGCCCGCCTGGCCATCCTGCCCAATAATACAGTCACTGTGGATTTGCCATTAGAGCCGGTAATGCCGACCACCGGTGCACGCGCTTCCCGAACAAACAAATCGATGTCGCTGCAGACCGCAACACCTTGTTGTAGCGCCTGGGCAATAGCTGGCTCAGACAGGGCCAGGCCGGGACTAACCACCAGGCAGTCAGCGGCCAGCAAATGCGGCAAATCGATTCCGCCCAACACTATGTCAGCCTGCGGGCAGTCCTGCTGCAAGCTCTCCAGGCCGGGCGGCTTGGTGCGGCTATCGATAACCGCAAAGGGCAGGCCCTTGCGTTGATAATAACGCGCGCAGGACAGACCGGTACTCCCCAGCCCTACTATCAGGGGGGAGCTACAATTAGCGGTCAACTCTCTGCTCACTGCCAGGCCCATTCCTTCAACTCAACGCAATTTCAATGTGGCCAGTCCAAACAGGACCAGCATTACTGTGATAATCCAGAAACGCACAATGACGCGCGGTTCCGGCCAACCTTTCAGCTCAAAATGGTGGTGTATTGGCGCCATTCGAAAAATGCGCTTGCCGGTAAGCTTGAACGACGCCACCTGCAGAATGACCGACGCAGTTTCCAGTACAAAAATACCGCCCATGATAAAAAATACAATCTCGTGCCGGGTCACCACCGCGACCGTCCCCAGCGCCGCACCCAGTGCAAGCGCGCCGACATCACCCATAAATATCTGGGCGGGATAGGTGTTGAACCAAAGAAAACCGAGCCCGGCTCCAGCGATGGCGCCACAAAAAACCACCAGTTCACCGGCCCCGGCGATATAGGGAATATGCAGGTACTCTGCAAATTCAACATGACCCGTGAGGTAGGCAATAACGCCCAGTGCCGCACCCACCATCACTGTGGGCAGTATGGCCAGGCCATCCAGGCCATCGGTCAGGTTGACCGCATTGCTGGCGCCAACGATAACGAAATAGGCCAGCACAACAAACAGCGGCCCCATGTTCCAGGCAACATTCTTGAAGAAAGGTACGAATAGCTGGGTGGCGGCCGGGGTATCTACCGTGTTGTACAGATAGAGAGCCGCGGCAAGCCCACCGACCGATTGCCACAGGTACTTCCAGCGGGCAGGCAGACCACGGGGATCTTTTTCAATAACCTTGCGCCAGTCATCCACCCAGCCCACTGCACCAAACACAGCGGTTACAAATAACACCAGCCAGACGTAGTCATTGCTCAGGTCACTCCACAACAATGTGCTGATCGCGATAGCTACCAGGATCAGGGCACCCCCCATGGTCGGGGTGCCGGATTTACTGAGATGAGATTCAGGACCATCTTCACGCACCGACTGGCCGATCTGATGGTAATTGAGGCGGCGGATCATGAAGGGACCCACCATAAGGGAGATGGCCAGGGCTGTCATGACGCCGAGAATGCCGCGGAATGTCAGGTACTGAAACACCTGGAAACCACTGGCATAGGTGGTCAAATATTCAGATAACCAGAGCAACATGAGTCAATCCTCCCCCCCGGCTTCATCCGTGAGCGCCGCCACCACAAGATCCATACCAGCACTGCGTGATCCCTTTACCAGGATCACGTCAGTGCTAGCCAGTTGTCGCTGCAAACAGGCGATAAGCTCGGTGCGATCGGCAAAGACCCGCGCACCAGCCCCAAATTCAGCCACCGTCGCCGCCGTATCAGCGCCTACCGTCCACAGGGCATCCAGTCCCTGCTGGCGAGCGTAACGACCTACCGAAGCATGCAATGCCTCACTATCGGCCCCCAATTCGCCCATGGCTCCCAGCACCAGGATGCGATGTCCGGCCGCGCTGGCGAGAACATCGATTGCCGCTTTTACCGAGCCCGGATTGGCGTTGTAACTATCGTCTATAACAACCGCACCACAAGCCGTGGTTGTTGATTGCAGACGGCCCGCCGCAGGTGTGACTGACGCCAACCCGGCGCTGATTTCTGCCAGGCCTGCGCCTACTGCCAGGGCGGCGGCCGCCGCCGCCAGGGCGTTGGCTATATTGTGTCGACCCGGAACTGACAGGCAGATATTGGCCTCTCCGCGTGGTGTAAGCAGCACAAACCGGCTACCCGCGGTGGCGTCCAGTTCAATATCCCTGGCACTTACCGACGCACTGGCTGAGAATCCAAATTCAATAGTAGGGGTCGCTCCCGCCAGCTCTCGCCACAGGCTTGCATAGTCACTATCCGCATTAAAAACCGCTGTGCCATCAACCGGCAGTCCACTGAATATCTCCCCCTTGGCGCGTGCCACACCTTGCAGGTCCCCAAATCCCTGCAAGTGGGCTGGCAGCGCATTGAGTAATACAGACACCGTGGGCCGCGCCAGTTCACACAGATAACTGATGTCCCCTGCCGCTGAGGCGCCCATCTCAAGTACGGCGAAGCGATGTTCCGGTTGCAATTGCAACAGCGTTAGGGGCAGGCCTATCTCATTGTTAAAATTGCCCGCGGTGGCCAGGGTCACACCGCGCTGAGCCAGTATTGCAGCCACCATATTCTTGGCAGAAGTTTTACCGCTGCTACCGGTAATGGCAATCAACTCACCGTCAAAGTGCAGGCGATTGAGGGCTCCCAATCGCCCCAGTGCCAGGCGGGTATCACTGACCTGCAAAACCGGCAGCGGGTAGTTGGCTGCCATAGACACCACCGCGGCGCTGGCGCCGCGCTCCGACACATCAGCCAGAAAACGGTGGCCATCGAAGTTGTCGCCCTGTAAAGCCACGAACAGCTGGCCCGGCTGAATCGAGCGACTGTCGGTGCCAACCGCGTCAAAACTGGCATCCATGCCGGGTAAGCTGCCCTGCAACGGTGTAACCAATTCTGACAGGGAGAAGGAACGCATCAAGCAGCGCCTCCCGCAATTGCTGCCAATCGCAGTTGATCCGCATCGCTAAATGGCAGGCGCTGTGTACCGATCTGTTGATAGGGTTCATGACCCTTGCCCGCGACCAGCACGCAGTCACCCGGTACCGCGCGGGCAACGGCCAGCGCGATCGCGGCCGCACGATTCGGTTCAATTTCGACCGGACCGGTGATGCCGCGCTCTATATCTTCAATGATTGCCAGTGGGGATTCACCGCGCGGATTGTCGCTGGTGATGATGACCTGGTCACTGTTCTGCGTCGCGATGCGGCCCATCAGTGGCCGCTTGTCTGCATCGCGATCACCACCACAGCCAAACACGCAGATGAGCTCACCTTCTACATGTGCACGCAGCGCCGACAGCGCCTGCTGTAGTGCATCCGGCGTGTGGGCGTAATCGACAACCAGTTGCAAACCGCGGTCATTGGCAATGTACTGCATGCGCCCGGCAATGCCCCGCAGCGTTGGCGCCAGTTGCAGTATCTTCTCAAAGGGCATGCCAGCGATACAGGCCGCACTGAGCGCGGCGAGCAAATTGCTGAGATTAAAATCCCCGGCCAGGGGGCTGCGCAGCAAGCCCGCGCCCCAGGGTGTATCTATGCGGGCCTCCAATCCACTGTGGTGATAGTGGATATCGTGTGCACGCACCGCGGCCGATTTGCCAGCCACTGAATAGCCAATCACCTTGATAGCCGGATCGAGCAAACTCTGCAGGATCTCAGCATAGGGGTCGTCCAGGTTCAGTACTGCAGTGCCAAGACCCCTGGCTTGAAACAGGCGGGACTTGGCCAGACCATAACTAGCCATATCGCCGTGGTAATCGAGATGGTCGTGGGTCAGGTTGGTAAACACCGCGGTGTCAAATTCAAGCGCATTGACGCGGCCCTGCACCAGGCTGTGGGAGGAAACTTCGAGCACTGCATGCGCTACCTCCTCACTTCGCCACTGCGCCAGCTGGGCCTGCAAATTGAGTGCATCCGGGGTGGTGTTTACCGCCTCGACGACGTCATCCGCCAGCGTTGCACCCAGGGTGCCGATGACGCCGCAGGTATGAAACTGATGACGCAGTAACTGGGCCAGCAATCTGGAAGTCGTGGTTTTCCCATTGGTACCGGTGATGCCAACCAGATGCATGTGTGCGGAGGGAAAATTGTAAAAGCGTGCAGCAATAACACCCAGTTGTGCTGAAAGCCCATCCACTTCAAGCAGCGGCACCTCCCCGGCAGCGGCTCGCTGTTGGTCGGTCAGTCCTGTTTCAGCCACAATGGCAGCGACACCGGCAGCCGCGGCAGCGGCAAGGTAATCGCGACCATCGTGCAACTCCCCGGGCACAGCCAGGAACACATCTGCTGCCCGCAACAACCGACTATCCACCTGCAGTCCCTGTACCGGGATATCGGCCAGCGCCATAGCCTGCCGGGGTAGCAACGCGCCCAGTGATACAGCCCTGACCGGGTCCATCGGCGACGCCATCACGCGGCACCCCCTTTTTTGGGCTGATCCGGTACCACGTTCAACAAGCGCAGAGCGCCAGCAGTAATGCGGGAAAATACCGGCGCGGCTATCTCGCCGCCGTAGTAATGATCTCCTTTTGGTTCATCTATCACCACGATAGTTACCAGGCGTGGATTAGTCGCCGGAGCAATGCCGGCAAAGAACGCCGTATAGCGATCATCGGCGTAGCCGTTGCGACTCACCTTGTGCGCGGTGCCTGTCTTGCCGGCAACCGAGTAACCATCTACCCGCGCGCGCCTGGCGGTACCACCGTCCAGGGTCACGCCGTGCAATACTTCCAGTACCTGTCGGGCAATACCTGGTTCCAGCACTTGCGGGGCAATCGAGGGCTGATCGGTCAAGCGCAACAAGCTGGGCGTTAGCAATTTACCGCCACTGGCAATAACGCCGTAGGCGCGGGCCAGCTGTAGCGGCGATACCGCCAGTCCGTAACCATAGGCCAGGGTGACTCGCTCTATGGGACGCCATTTATCGCGATAGGGCAGTACGCCGGCGCTCTCACCCGGAAAACCCGTACCCGGGTTGGCGCCCAGGCCGAAACGGTTAAAGGTTTTCCAGACTGCCTGCTCATCCAGCTGCAGCGCTATTTTGACAATACCCACCTGACTGGATTTGGCCAGCACCTGGGCCACGCTTATCTCACCGTAGTTGACGGGGTCCAGCAGCACCTTGTTGCCTACCTTGATGTGCCCCGGCGAGGTATCGATCATAGTGTCGGGTGTGAACAGCCCGCTCTCCAGCGCCGCCACCAGGGTCAGCGGCTTCATGGTTGAACCAGGTTCAAACACGTCTATGATCGCCCGGTTCCTGGTTTGATTTGGAGTCACCCCACGACGCGCGTTCGGGTTATAGGTGGGGTGGCTGACCATCGCCAGTACTTCACCGGTTTGCGAATCGAGCGTCACCACCGCGCCAGCACGCGCCCCACTCATTGTGATAGCGCGCTGCAGCTCTCGGTGAGCCAGGTACTGCAGGCGCAGGTCGATGCTTAGCTGCAGGTCTCGACCCGGGCTGGCTGACTGTAGTTCACCGATATCCCGCACCACATCGCCGTATAAATCCTTGATAACCTGCTTGCGGCCAGGCGTACCGCTCAACCAGTCATTGTAGGCGAGCTCCACACCTTCTATGCCCTGCTCATCGACATTGGTAAAGCCGACCAGGTGCGACACTACTTCGCCAGCCGGGTAGTAGCGCTGATATTCACGCCTGCCGCCAACCCCGTCGATCTTCAAACTCAGCACACGTCGGGCGTCTTCCGGTGTCATATGCCGCTGTAAATAAATAAACTTCTTGTCTGCGTAGCGCGTCAGTCGCTGTTGCAGCTTGTCCGCGGTGATTGACATTGCCTGTGCCAGCTCTCGGCTGCGCCCAGACTCCATGACCTTGCCCGGATCGGCCCACAGTGAGATCACTGGCGTACTTACCGCCAGCGGCTCTCCGCGGCGATCAGTAATAATGCCTCTATAGGCGGGTATTTCGGCAATGCGCACATAACGTGCTTCGCCCTGGTTCTGCAAAAACTCGTAACCACGATCGGTCTCTAACACCTGCAAACTCAATACGCGCCAAACCAACATAGCGAACAGTATCGCTATAACTATGGCAACCACATGCAGACGCCATGGCGAAACAGGGATATATTGGGCACGCTTCATGGCAACACCACCTGCAGCTCGTCGACGGTCGGAAAATGCATCTTCAATTGCTTGCTCGCCAACTGCTCTACCCGGTGGTGTGTGGCCCAGGTGCTCTGCTCCAACAGCAGGCGTCCCCATTGCTCTTGCATATCCCACTGCGATAGCTGTAATTCCTGCAAGCGTGCGTACATCACCCGACAGCGATGTGAAGTGTCTATCACCGAAACAGCCGTTGCCAACAACGCCACCCCTAAAGCCAGGGTGAGTAGCCACCAGCCGTATGTATTAGCCTGGGCTTTCACGCCGCGCTCACCGCCAGTTTTTCAGCAACACGCATGACCGCACTACGGGCGCGCGGGTTCTCAGCAACTTCCGCAGCCCCGGGTTTCTGCGCTTTGCCCACAGGCCGCAGCTGACGGTTTAGCTGCGCTTCGGTTATCGGCACCCCACGGGGCACATCATCGCCTCGCGCCAGACGCCTGATAAAACGCTTTACGATGCGATCCTCCAGGGAATGAAAACTGATTACTACTAATCTGCCTCCAGGATTGAGCAATGGTACGGCGCTCTCCAGCAGATCTTCCAGATCTCCCAGCTCGCGGTTGATAAAAATTCTAATAGCTTGAAACGAACGCGTAGCCGGATGTTTGTGTCTCTCCCAACTGGGGTTGGCTGCAGATACCACCTTTGCCAGCTGCGCCGTAGTAGCTAGCGCCCCTTCCTCACGGGCACGCAAAATGGCATTGGCTATACGACTGGCGTGACGTTCCTCACCGTACTCCCTGAGCACGCTGGCTATTTCACCGTGCCTGGCAGTTGCCAGCCACTGCGCCGCCGTCTGGCCCTGGCTGGTATCCATACGCATATCCAGCGGACCATCGTGTTTGAAAGAGAAACCGCGCTCGCCGTCATCCAACTGCGGGCTGGATACGCCCAGGTCCAGCAAAATGCCATCAACTGCATCGATCCCCAACCGATGCAGTTGATGGGGAAGCCGAGCGAATGAGTCGTGTACGAACTCAAACCGATCATCGCTCTCCTTTAACGCCAGCGCTGCTTCTCGAGCCTGCAGGTCTTTATCAATTGCCAAGAGGTGCCCTCCTGCCCCGAGTACCGAAAGAATTTCACGACTGTGGCCACCACGCCCGAACGTTCCATCGACGTAATAGCCATTGCCTGTCGTTACCAGTGCGTCTACCGCCTCTCGTAACAAAACCGTTTGATGCATGTCCTCCACCTACAAGGTCAGTGACATCAATTCTTCGGGTAGCTCGGCTTGCGGCCCGGACTCTTCCAGTGCCTGCTCGCGCTCTGCCAACCACAACTCTTCCGCCCACAATTCCAGCTTCTTGCCCTGTCCGACCAGCACCAGCTTCTTTTCCAGTTCTGCGTATTCACGCAGTGGCGCAGGCAGCAGCATGCGTCCACTACTGTCCAGCTCAAGATCAGTGGCATAACCCATGACCAGTCGCTGGAAGCGCTTGACGGCGGGATTGAGGGCTGGCAATTTCTGGATTGTGCGTTCGATCTTCTCCCATTCAGGGAGAGGGTAAATAAACAGGCAGCGGGATTGGGTGTCGATGGTCACCACCAATTGGCCATTGCACTGGGACAGCAATGGCTCGCGTTGGCGGGCTGGCATGGCCAGGCGCCCTTTCGCATCCATATTTATATGCTGTACACCACGAAACATTGTATTGATTCCCCACCTTTCGCCTTAAAAAACCACTTAAAGCCAAAATTACCCACTTATTTCCACTTTTCAACACTATAGGGACGAGGCAAGCCAGGTGTCAACCCGGGGAAGAAGAAAAAAGGCTGAAATTTCAGTAGATTAGCGCAGTTTTAGTGCAAATCACTGGAGAACAGTAGACGTGGTTTTGGGCAAAATAGAACACAAAACAGCCCTCTATATCACATAGTTGATAGTTTACATTAACTTAGAAATTATTTTTGTATGGATACGTCCATTTTTTATAACAAAAGCGAATAAGAGTGCCCCCTGGCGTCGAGAACGCAGAATAAGTGCATTGCCAGGTGGGTGGCGTTCTGGAAGCCTCTGCCCCTTGCTGGAAGCGCTCGGTCGATAAGGAGTCGCTTTGTACCAGCCCCCGTGAAGACCGTCTGTCGCAGGGACGCGACAGCCGAGGCCCCAAGGATGGGTTCACGCCGTGTCTTAACGGGGGCTGGTACAAAAGCGGCGACCCGGACGGCGTGGCGCGGGAACGGCGGCAGTCGAGGCCCCATGGACGGGTTTACGTCGCGTCTGCACTGAGGCTAGTACAAAGCGGCGCCCTGTACTCGACCACAGCTGCAGAAACGAGGATCTGTAGAATGTGTAAAAAGAAGGAGTTGGCCGATAAGCCGGGTTCTGTCGTGAACGGTCATTCATCTGCGACAGACGTCACCGCCTGCCTGTAGCGACCTACCCGAATCCACTGCGGGCCGCAGCTCAGGATTCCTATTTGGTCTTGCTCCGAGTGGGGTTTACCATCGCCACGCTTGTTACCAACCGCGCGGTGCGCTCTTACCGCACCTTTTCACCCTTACCGGACCCCCTCCATAAGAGAAGGCCCGGCGGTTTCCTTTCTGTTGCACTCTCCGTAGGCTCACGCCCCCCAGGCGTTACCTGGCACTCTGCCCTGTGGAGCCCGGACTTTCCTCTGCGTTCCCGAAGGCACACAGCGACCGCCTGGCCAACTCCGCGCGCAAGATTACCGGTTCACCAGGTATTGGTACAGTTCTTTCTTGCGCAAACCAAAAGCCTTGGCCACCACCGCCGCTGCCTTTTTGGGGGGCAATTCCTGCGCCAACAATAACAACAGCTGCTCCATCTCGGCGGACATCTCACCGTCGCGCTTCACTCCCGCCTCTACCAGCACGACGATCTCGCCCCGACATTGATTGGGGTCTGCCGCCACTCGCTCCACCAGTTCCGACAATGGTGCCCTCAGCAGCGTCTCAAAGGTCTTGGTGAGCTCCCGCGCCACCACCACCAGGCGATCCCCCCCCATGATATCGCGCAGGTCGATCAGCGACTCCAGCAGACGATGGGGAGCTTCATAAAACACCAGCGTAACCGGTTCCTGCGCCAACTCCTGCAGGCGCGAACATCGGGCCGCCCTTTTGGCCGGCAGAAACCCCTCAAAGCGAAATCTATCCGTGGCCAGGCCCGCCACCGACAACGCAGCCACTACAGCACTGGCGCCGGGAATGGGTACCACCTTCCAGCCCTGCTTATGGGCGTAGCGTAACAAGCGGTAACCCGGGTCTGATATCAATGGCGTACCCGCATCAGAAATCAGCGCCACCGAACCACCACCCTCAATACACTTTGCGATGCGGCGAATGGAAGCCTCACCACTGTGATCATGATAGGCAAAGGTGGGCGTAGTAATGCCAAAGTGTTGCAATAAAATGCCGCTATGGCGCGTATCTTCGGCGGCAATGATGTCAACCGACTGTAGAATCTCCACCGCTCGGGGTACCATGTCACCCAGATTCCCGATCGGTGTGGCCACCACATATAAGCCGCTTTCCATGACCTTGCTCCGACAGATTTAAATGATAAAAGTATTGCGACCACTGCTACCGATTGTACTGCTGCTCAGCACGGCCTGCGCGGAGCAGCCCGTCGTAGATCAACCCAGAACGGCCATACCAGCACCAGCTGGTGAGCAAGATATCACCGTCACGCCGATAATAACGACTGAATATACAGCGCTACTGGAGCAAGCTGGCACTCTATTGCAGCAACGACAATTACTTCCCGCCGCCAGCATACTCAGGGATATCGATGCCAGCAAGTTGGCGCCACAGCAGCGTGCCGATCAGCTGCTGCTGGAAACAGAGTTGCTCTACCTGCAAGGCAGGAGCGAAACTGCCCTGCAGCAATTGCAAGCGGCACTGCCACAACTTGACGGCATTACGCCCGAGCTGCAATGGCAGTTGCAACAATGGCGATTACGACTATTGCGCAGCCAATCGGGACCTGTGCGGGCAGCCAGGCAGGCACAACGGTTACTGGAGACAACAACTACAGATGAGCAGCGTCGACAACTGATCCAGTTTATCTGGGTAAACCTGAACCGCTGCACAACGCAAGAGCTGGAGGCACAACTACAAAATACAGTCTCATCCAACTGGCGTGGCTGGCTGGAGTTGGCCCTGCTGGTAACCCATGTAACAGAAAGCCCGGATGTACAGGTGGCGGAACTGGAGCTGTGGCGGCAACTCTTTGCCGATCACCCAGCGCAAGCGTCTCTGCCCGGCGGGCTTGAATTACTGCCGCAACTGCAGCTACAGGCGCCTCGACATATAGCGCTGATTTTGCCGTTAAGCGGCCCACTGGCGCTGCTGGGAAGAGCTGTGCTGGATGGTTTTCTCGCCGCCCAATTTGAATCCCATCGCAAGGGCTGGCCGGCAATCGCGCTGTCGGTCATCGATAGTACCGGTTTCGCCGATGTCGACAGCAGCTACAACACAGCGGTGGCCACGGGTGCACAACTGGTTATTGGCCCTCTGCAACGGGAACAGCTAAACCAGTGGCAACCGCGACAGCCACTGCCGGTACCGCTGTTAAGCCTCAACTGGTTCGATAGCCGTTTTGCCGGCGGCTGGCAAATGGCGCTGAGTCCCGAGGATGAAGCCCACCAGCTGGCGCAGCTGGCCTTCGACGATGGTGCCCGCCACGCCCTGCTTATTCGGCCACAGGGCAGTTGGGGAGACGAAGCGAGTAGCGCCCTGCTGGAGCAATGGCAGGAACTGGAAGGTTCCGTACAGGGGGTGGCCACTTTCTCCGGCCAGGCCGATTATTCCAGCAGTTTAAAGGCAGCACTCAATCTTGCACAGAGCCAGCAGCGCGCCACTCGCATACGGCAGTTGATGGGTGAGCCACTTGAGTTCTCACCACGCCGCCGGCGCGATCTGGATGTCATATTCCTGCTCGCCAACCAACCCCGGGACGCCCGTTCGTTAAAACCGTTGATTGCTTTTCACTACGCTGCCGATCTGCCAGTGTATTCTACCTCGCATATCTTCAGCGGCCGGGCGGATCCCCAACTTGATCGCGATCTCAATGGCATCAGGCTGGTGGAGATACCCTGGATTGTCGCCCCAGACGCGGCCATTTTCACAGCCGTCTATGACAGTGGTGCAGATGCCACGCTGGCTGGCATGCACGCGCTGGGTGTCGATGCATTTATGCTTAACTGGCGATTACAGCAATTGGCTGCAGATCCCGGCAATGTCTATCGAGGTCAGACCGGGCTGCTGCACATGGACCTGCAGGGGCGTTTGCATCGCGAGCTGGTTCCCACCGTTATGCGGGGTGGACTGCCAGAAATACTTTGACTCATCGCATGGATAACAGGGAGGTTTCTCATGCAAAAAGGAGAGTACTACGAAATACAGGCAGCCCAATGGCTGCAGCAAGCCGGACTGGAAGTAATTGAACGCAACTATCGCTGTAAACTGGGCGAAATTGATATTATCTGCAGAGACGGGACAGATATTGTATTTGTAGAAGTTCGCTGCCGACACAATCGGCACTTCGCTTCCGCGGCCTCCTCTGTCACTGTCAGCAAGCAGCGCAAGCTAATTCGCACCGCGTTGTTCTACCTGCAGCGCAGAGCCTGGTCCAATGACGTTGCCTGTCGATTCGATGTAATTGCCATATCCAAATCAACGAAATCAAAAACTGCCGAGGATGATGAGATACAATGGCTGAAAAACGCATTTGTGATGTAACACATGGATAGCTACGACGCTATTGCCGGTGACTTCCAGGAGGTCATCGAGCTGATTTCCATCTCGGTGGACCAGATCGCCGCACCCGTGCAACGGGCTGTCGCGATCAGCACGGAAGCCTTGCTGAGCGAGCACAAAATACTCTGTTGTGGCAACGGTGCCGGGGCGGCTGTGGCACAGCTGTTCGCGGTCGGGCTGGTACACAAATTTGAGCATGACCGTCCCGCGCTGCCCGCCACCTGCCTCAGTGCAGACGGTTCCATCCTGTCGGCCATAGCCACTGCCAGCGGCAGCCATGAAATTTATTCCCGCCAGGTGCGTGCACTTGGCCAGCCAGGTGATGTGCTACTGGGCATTGCAGCAGGAGAAGGTAACAGCAGCATCATCCAGGCCATCAGGGCCGCCCACGACCGTGACATGGCAGCCATAGTCCTCAGTGGCGGAGACTGTGCAGACATTTCCAGCCTGCTGCTGCCCGAAGACATAGAAATTCATGTCCCAGGCATTAATGCAGCCCGCATCGTTGAACTACAGACCATGATAGTGCATTGTTTGTGCAAGCTAATCGACCAATCCCTATTTGGCAGTTACGAACAATGAAAACCTTTTACTCACTGCTCCTTGTTACCAGCCTATTACTGAGTAGCGGCTGCGGCAGCTTTCTGGCATCTATCCAGTCAGAACCCATAGAAGACGACCCTGGAGAGCGGACCTATGGTGCCCAGGTAGAAGATGAGGCGATAGAGACCAAGGCCAAAGTCAATATCTCTGCTGCACACGAAGAACTCAGGAACAGCCATTTCTCGGTCATCAGCTACAACGCTTACGTGTTAATGGTGGGCCAGGTCCCCAGCGAAGAGAGAAAGCAGCAGGCCAGCGACGTGGTTAGAAAAATTCGCGGCGTGCGACGCATATACAACGAGCTGGAAGTGGCCGGCAATTCTTCCGGCATGACCCGCAGCAGCGATACCTGGATCACCACCAAAGTAAAAACCGCACTGCTGTCAGATTCCAGCATCGAGGGCGGCCGCATTAAGGTAGTTACCGAGGATGGTGTTGTTTACCTGATGGGCCTGGTCTCACATCCCGAAGCAGAGCGCGTCACCGAGACCGCCAGCAGCAGCTCCGGTGTACAAAAAGTCGTGCAGTTATTTGAGTATTTTGACTAAGCCGGCTGTAACGGTGCCGGTGCTTACTTGACAACTTTCAGTGCGGGCCGCCTGGTGTCCGGCTTTTTGCCGCCTGGCCCGTCAGAATCCGGGTGCGGAGGTTGTGGAGAAGATGGAGGTGGTTCCGGCCAGGGCGCGTCATCCCCTTCAAACACCATACCCTGGCCATTTTCACGGGCATAAATTCCCAGTACCGCTGGCATGGGCACGTAGACGTCTACGGGCACACCGCCGAAGCGGCCATTGAAGTGCATGGCATCATTGCCAATATCGAGATCCAGCACCGCCGCCGGCGATATATTGAGGACGATCTGGCCATCTTTTACATATTGCTGAGGTACTTCTACCCCCACTTCCTCGGCGTTCACCAATACATAGGGCGTACACTCATTGTCGAGTATCCACTCGTACAGGGCACGCATAATATATGGCCGACTGGAAGTCATTGACATGGCGTCTACCACAAGCAGCCGGATACAGAGAGCTGAGGCCTAAAGCCGCATCTCCCGTTCCATCTCCGACAGGCTTGCCTGAAAGGACTCTCGATTGAACAAGGTGTCCATGTAAGCTAGCAGCGGCTTGGTCTGCTTGTTGGAGCGAAGGTCTATGCCCAGCGATGGCAGCCGCCACAAAATAGGTGCGAGGCAGCAATCTACCAGGGTGAAGTCCTCGCTCATGAAAAAAGGCTTCTCGTTGAAAATGGGTGCAATACCGAGCAAGCCTTCACGCAATTCCTTGGTTGATTTTGCAATAACCTTCTCGGAGCGCGTATGCAGAATGGCGTCCACCAGGGAACACCAGTCTTTCTCAATGCGATGAATGTATAAACGGCTCTCGGCACGCGCCACAGGGTAAACCGGTAGTAGCGGCGGATGCGGAAAACGCTCGTCCAGGTATTCCATCATCACCTTTGATTCATACAACACCAGGTCCCGGTCAACCAGTGTGGGCAAGGTATTGTAAGGGTTGATATCCGCCAGTTCCGCCGGCAGATGGGCACTATCGATTTCAACAATATCAACAGCCACACACTTTTCGGCCAGCACGATACGTACCCGGTGGCTGTAATGGCTCTCATTATCGGAAAAAAAGGTCATTGAAGACCGTTTAGCGACTACTCCCATGTTGTTCCTCGATTTGTAACAGTTAGATTAGTGGACGTCTTTCCAGTATTCGCGATTCAACAGCGCGGCAAATACAAAGAACAACACAATAAAGAGCAGCGTATAGACACCGATGCGATAGCGGTGCATAGCGGCCGGTTCACCGACGTAAGCCAGAAAATTTACCAGGTCGTACACCGCCTCATCAAATTCCTCGGCGGACAATTTGCCTTCCTCTATTACTTCAAAGCGCGCGCAGTGATCCTCAAGAATATCTTCGCCGGTAAGGGGATCACGCTTTACCCCGCCATTGGCGGCGGCAACTGGTCCCATGGCGCACCGGGTCAAGCCTTGCAGTTCCAGCAGGGCATGGGGCATACCCACATCCGGAAAGACCTTGTTGTTGACCCCCCATGGGCGGCTTTGGTCTGAGTAAAAAGAGCGCAGGTAGGTATACAGCCAATCCGTGCCACGCGCGCGCGCGACCAGCGTCAGGTCAGGCGGAGTGGCGCCAAACCAGCGCTTGGCAACATCATCGTGCAAGGCATTTTCCATCAAACTGCCAATTTTCTGCCCTGGTTCGAACATCAGGTTTGCTTCCATCAGGTCGTGGGGTATATCCAGGTCATCGGCAACTCGCCCGTAACGGGAATATTGCAAGGAGTGGCAACCCATGCAGTAGTTCATATACAGGCCTGCACCGACCTGCAAAGACGCCTTGTCCTGCAGGTTGGGCTGCATGTCATCCAGGTGCACCTCAGCCGTGGAACCCACTGCCTTCAAGGGCAGGAAAGTCAACAACAGGATTAGTATCAATCCGCCAATGGAACCCCAGAAACCGATGCCACCCTCACCCATGGTTACCCGCTCGGGCACTGGCTTGGTTCTCTCCAGGGAAGTCCAGATCGGCATAAACAGGAAGAAGCCGAAGTAGATGATGGCACAGATCTGCGCCAGCAGGGTTCTCGAGGCAGTCGGTGCTTTCACACCCAGCACACCCAGGATCAGGAAAGAAGCCGAGAACAATACCAGCATCACCTTGGTCATATTGCCACGGTAGCGCCAGGACTTGACCGGGCTGCGATCCAGCCAGGGCAACATAAAGGGTATGGCGACCGAGGCGGCAAAGGCTATGAAACCCCAGAATTTATCAGGCACGGCACGCAGCACAGAATAAAACGGCGTGAAGTACCAGCTCGGCGCAATATGCTCCGGGGTCTTCAGGGAGTTGGCCTGCTCAAAGTTGGGAGGCTCCAGAAAGTAGCCACCCATTTCCGGGAAGAAAAACATAATCGTGCAGAAGACAAACAGGAATACCGCTATCGCCTGCAGGTCGTGCACCGTGTAATAAGGATGGAACGCCACACCGTCGAGAGGGATGCCCTCGGCGTTCTTGTGCTTCTTGATATCCACCCCATCCGGGTTATTGGAACCCACCTCGTGCAGGGCCAGCAGGTGTAATACCACCAGCGCCAGCAGAATAATGGGCAGGGCCACCACGTGCAGGGCAAAGAAGCGGTTGAGTGTGATTCCTGATAACAGGTAGTCGCCTCGAATCCAGGTGACGATCCCCTCCCCGAAATAGGGGATCGCGCTAAACAGCGAAATAATAACCTGGGCTCCCCAGTAGGACATCTGTCCCCAGGGCAGCACATAGCCGACAAACGCTTCCGCCATCAGGACAACAAATATCAGCATGCCGAACAGCCAGATCAGTTCACGCGGCTTTTTGTAAGATCCGTACAGCAATGCCCGGTACATATGCAGGTAGATGACCAGGAAAAATGCCGATGCACCTGTGGAATGCATGTAGCGCAGAATCCAGCCGTAGTCGACATCACGCATGATGTATTCAACCGAGGCGAACGCACCTTCCTGGCTGGGGTTGTAGCTCATGGTGAGCCAAATGCCTGTCAGCAGCTGATTTACCAATACCAGCAGGGCCAGCACGCCAAAGAAGTACCAGAAGTTGAAGTTCTTTGGCGCGTAGTAGGCGGCCATGTGAGTATTCCAGGCACGCACGATAGGAAGACGCGCATCAACCCAGTCTCTCAATGCGATAAGTAAATTAGTCATGAGGCTGCCTCCTGGTCCACACCAACCACCAGCACGTCGTCACCTTCAAAGAAATGTGGTGGCACTATCAGGTTGGTCGATGCGGGCACACTCTTATATACCCTTCCCGCAAGGTCAAACTTGGAACCGTGGCAGGGGCAGAAATAACCACCCAGCCAGGCCTCACCACCTAAATCCGCAGCACCCAGCTCGGGGCGAAACTTGGGAGCACAGCCCAGGTGTGTACACAGGCCCACCATCACCATGAGCTCTGGTCGGATCGCCCGGTTATCCTGATCGACATAGGCAGGCTGCTGTGAGATCTCTGAGTGAGGATCTTTTAGCTCATCATCGAGGCTGGCCAAACTCGCTAATTGCTCTGGCGTACGATGCATGACATACACCGGCTTGCCTCTCCACTCGACCACAATCATCTGGCCGGGTTGGACTTTGCCGATATCGGCTTTAACCGGCGCACCTGCCGCCTTGGCTTTGGCACTGGGGTTCCAGGAACCCACGAACGGCACTGCTATTCCCACGGCACCGGCAACACCTACTGCACTGGTTGCGGCTGTGAGGAAGCGGCGTCGGCCGGTATTCACACCGTCATTGCTCATGCTGATCTCCCGATTCTGAGTACTTTTCAACGCGACGAGACAGATTTCGTCTCCCCGCAACGCGGCCCTTCCGCGAGCGGATTGGTGGGACTCTTCAAAATGCTGCAAATGGTAATGATTTTGCCGTGTTCTGACAAGGCTAAGTCTCTGAAAACTGGGCTAAATCAACTAGCAGTTGCACATAAAAAACGCCCGGCATGCACAACACAGCCGAGCGTTTGGTAACGTCGCAATAAATAATTAGCGCTTGGAGTACTGAGGACGCTTGCGAGCCTTGCGCAGACCCACTTTCTTGCGCTCTACCTCACGGGAATCGCGAGTCACGAAACCGGCACTACGCAGACTACCACGTAGAGACTCGTCGTACTCCATCAGAGCGCGGGTTATACCGTGGCGAATTGCACCGGCCTGGCCGAAGCTACCACCGCCACAGACCGTGATATTGATATCAAACTTGCCGTTCAACTCGGTCAAATCCAGGGGCTGGCGCACTATCATGCGAGCCACTTCACGACCGAAGTACTGGTCCAGTGGACGCTTGTTGACAGTAATACTGCCTTCGCCATTCTTCATAAACACCCGGGCTGTCGAGGTCTTGCGCCTACCGGTACCATAATATTGAGTAGCTGACATAGTAATGACCTTAGATATTCAGGGGCTGGGGCTGTTGTGCCGTATGCGGATGCTCGGTACCAGCGTAGACTTTAAGTTTCTTGAACATGGCACGACCGAGTGGGTTGCGGGGCAACATGCCCTTCACTGCACCCTGGAGTACCCGCTCAGGAGCTTTTTCGATCAACTTCTCGAAAGAAATAGACTTCAGACCACCCGGGTAGCCGGTGTGGCTGTGGTATATCTTGTCAGTGGTCTTGGCACCTGTGACCCGAATCTTTTCAGCATTGATCACTACAATGTAATCGCCGGTGTCAACATGGGGCGTGTACTCAGCCTTGTGCTTGCCGCGCAAGCGATGCGCAATTTCGCTGGCCAGACGACCCAGGGTTTTTTCTGCGGCATCGACAATGTACCAGTCGCGCTGAACTTCTTCCGCTTTCGCGCTAAACGTTTTCATCTAAAATCGCCTCAGCGAGGCCTCCAATTTCGAGAGCGCGAATTCTACATAGCGCACCCCGCCTTTACAAGGGGTAATTTCTTATTATTTCACCGGCCTGTAGGCGGGCTTTACCGGGGCCGCCAAGGCCGCCTGATATCTGAGCTAAGCCATTGAATTAGGATAATAAATTGGTCGACGGAATTCGACCCTACCGGGCGCCGGCCATGGCGGGGTCGCCCAGGCCGCCAGCGGCTCTGAGAGCCAGTTCTTTAGCCTGGTAATTCCCCGCCGACTGCAGCTGGTATATCTGTACATCTGTTACTGCCAGGGAATGGCCCGGCACACATAGAGCCAGGCGATGAGAGGGGGTCAAATCCCACAGAAAATGACTCGCGCCGAAGGGATCCGCTTCGATAATGCCGGGCCTGGACAGATCGAATCCGTACTGACCCAGCCCAGCTGCGACCGCTCCTCCCACTGCCTTGGTGCGCGCCTCCTTGAGTGTCCACAGGTCGTAAAATAGCTGGCGATCGCTACCCTGACCAATAATCGCAGCCTCAACTGCATTAAAATAGCGCCGCGCCAGGCGCTCAACGTTGCGATCCGGATCACAGAACTGCAAGTCGACTCCCAGCTCCATGTCAACGCTGACAGCACAAACAATCCAACCCGCACTATGACTGAGATTAAAGGCCAGGCCAGAGGCAGGTGACGAGATATGTGGCTTGCCAAGCTCAGCGGCTGCAAACTCCCAGTCAACAGGGTCGACCTGCTGATAACGCGACAAGCTGGTCCGCAGCAAGGCGCGGGTCAGTATTGCCTCTGGTCGAAGTTGTTCCGGGAAGCGCTGGCAGCGTTGTAACTCCCCGGCGCTGAGCAGTTGGCAGAAAGACCGGGGATTTTTAACACGGTCAACCTCACACAACCAAAGGTGCACAGCGCCCGCAGATAGCGCGAGCGGCATCTTAGAGGCGCTGAATTTTCTTGCCGATGATGCGGTCACGCACCTTCCAGAACAGCTTATCGGGATTGGCGACGAGAATAAAAATTCTGCGCATGCGATCCTCTGGACATTCGATAGGCCGCACCGCATGCCAGGCCCGGTCTGTGCGCAGTATCAGGACACTGTAATTGCCGATCGATTCTACCTCGTGCACCGCATCAAACTCCTCCAATGCCGGCGCTGTCCGGTAGTCGAGTCGACCACCGTCATCCAATACCAGCGTGGCACCGCCCCAGGCCGGGTCCCAGTCTTCTTTTGAATTGAAGTAGAACAGGTGTGAACCATGCTCCCGTCGCGCGTCACAGTGGGGAGAAACATCCATGCCACTGGGTGTGTAGTGCCAGTGCATGCGAAACTCGAGCTTCCTGGCCCCCAGCAAGCGCTCCAATTCATGGCGGTATGCGTCACTGCGCAACTCGGCAATAAATTCTTGCCAGGGCTGCGGTACCCCCAGGCCCGGCTTGTACTCCAGTGAGTAGCGATCGTGTGGAACCTGTCCGCCCAGACGCTGCTCACCTATTCGCGTATCAAACAGGTCCAACGAGGGCATGTTGTGCAAGAGGTCCAGGTATCCCTGCTCGGTAAGCACCCCCTCTTCGTTAAAATAGGGGTAGGGTTTTATCCGCAAAAATTCATCGCGGTCCAGATCGCGCAATTTCTCTATATTGATATATTTCATGCGGCAACAGCTCCCAGCGGTGGCGTTCGGTCCAGCACCTCAAATGCATCGTGGCGTACATGGTTTTTACTCATTTCATCTCGAACCAGCTGCTCGCTGACATGCCCTTGCTCCAGGCACTCTTTCAGCAGGCCGAAGAACATGTTTTCCTGACTCCTGTCCGGGTGTTCCTGATACCGCCCCAACAAGCCATACTCGCCAAACAAGCTCGCCCGCAGGCGGTTCAATGAGGCCAATACCGGCTTGTCCTTGAATTTATCTGCCGGTGTGTAATCAACCGGCAAGCCGGTCTTCCAGGGCTGAGTGCGACGCTTGGTATTGTGCAGCAAGCGGGTATTTTCATCGAGCTTGTCAAAGTCGTTCCAGTAGGCTTCAAGATAGCCAATTCTGGCCGCATCTTCGTAGGCCAGAACCATCCAGTCCTTGTAATCTTTCTCGAAACGAAACAGCGCATCGAAGTCCTGCTCGGCATCCCAGTGCGTTAATTGTTCACAATCGAGCAGCATGACGCTGGTCGCCACCTGCGATTGCTTGCCGGGTTTGCCAGAGCGATGGCGGCCCATGATGGCAGCACCGGCCATATCGCGCTGCAACAATTCGTTTATGTCTCCGACTGCAAAAACATCGGGATCTATTACTACCGCCCTACCCTGGTAATTCATCAGCTTGGGTGGCATGAACCTGAGCGGGGTAAATGACTGCAAATCATTCATGTGCCAGACACGGGTGGTACCGCCACGCAAAAAAGTTTCGCCCTCCTTGCGACGCAGGAAATCGTAATCGCGGGTGTGAATAAAGCGCACCTCGAAGTTTTCCGCATTGGCGGAGTTGCGGCGCAGGGAATACTCGGCCACCAGCGCACCCAGCCACTGGCGTTCATTGGTGTGAATGAACACGCACTTGTCCATCGTCAAGCCTCTTGGTTTTGCTCCGCTTCCGAGCTGGTGTAGCCAAATGCTGGCAGAAGTCCGGAATCTATCACAGCGTGCAACTCGGCAATTTGATCATCATCAAAATAATCGCGATAACCACCGACCTTGGCCTTGCGCACCTTAAAGGTGTTGGGATCGTTAACATCTTTGGCCTGCACGCGACTGCCGCTGCGCCAGAAGTAATTTTCCTTTTCCTTGTTGCGCAGGTTCTCCACCGAGGCAAACTCAACGGTGTCCTGTAAAAACGACTCATTGACCTCCATGTCCAGGAATTCGACGATGCGGGCCATTTCCTGTTCCGGGGCCGCACGCATGTCTTCGTAACGCACCACCAGCAGGTTTTCAATTTTGGGTAACTCTGTCACCCAGGCGTTCATGAAATCAATAATATGGGTTAAGCCCTGACCCTCGTGCTTGACGAAGTCGTATACCGAGATATCAGCATCATGCTCGGGGTAATTGTTCATGGCCTTCTTTTCCGGCCGCATACGATACTTCCACTGGAAAAACTGGGAGACGGCCACATCCAGGGGATTGCGCACCAGCAACACGGTCTTCTTGCCATAGAAATCACGCTTGGAGTCAACATTGCCAGTGTAGTGTCGCAGATAATTGTCGTGGGTAAAAAATATTTTGGGTATGTCACGATTGAGGCGGCTGAAGTTATCGAAGCCCATCAGGATGTTATCGGGAAGTTGATAGACCAACTGGTAGTAGCGGGAAATCATCACCCGCACCCAGGTGCGGCCGCTTTTCCCGTAGGAAGCAAAAATATACTGGCAACGGTTGTATTTCCAGAATTCCTCGCGACCGCGGCGCCAGCGCTGCAACTCGTGCGCCTTGTGCTCGGGGAGGAATACGGAAACCGCGCGGACCAGCCACTTTATCAGTCGCTTGATGACGTTATGCATGCAATGTCCCCTGATCAACGCAGGTAAAAGACGCGCAGATTATAGGATGATGGGGTTATTCTCAAGATTATGTGGTATTTTTGCCGCCTTTCGTCATTGCCAAGTCGTTGATATCCATGGGAATCAGGAAATTGCGCGGATACCTGCTGGACCGCGGCATCGTGCACCTCTACAGCATCTTCATTGCTGGCTACTTCCTGTTGCCTATGGCCTCCGGCCATCGTCGTCTGTATTACCTGCTGGTGTTCCCCGCCGTACTGCTGTTGGCGCGAGAGTTGCTCGCCTTTTATCGAGGCAATCAGCTGTCCGGCCTTATCCTGCTATACGTGGGGTACATGATGGCAAGCCTGGCCTGGAGCAGCAACTTCGAGGCCCAGGCGGCCATCTGGGCGGTGGGATACAGCCTGGCCCTGCTTTCATTTATTTTCATCAGCGGCTACCTGTGGATACAATACCCGCGGCAAATTGAGCGGCTACTGCCCAGGGCTGTATGGCTGGCGGCGGCAGCAGCCGTTGCTTCCATCGCTGTGTGGTACCTCAACAACCCCTTCCCCAGCTCGCGCCTGGAGCCACTGGGCGTAATGCATCACCAGAACAAGGGTGCCTGTGCCTATGGCATCTTCCTGGTGTTGTGCGTGTACCACACGTTTGCGCGCAAGCAACAAACACACAAGGGCCTGGGCATTGCGGTAGCCCTGGCGCTGTTGGCACTAATTTTGTTCACCCAGTCACGCACCGCGCTGGCAGGTGTGAGCGCGGCCTTGTTGGTACTGTTGGGCTACCAGGCGCTTTGGGTAATAGTGGCAGGGCTTGGCATTAGTTTTGCGCTGGTTTCAGTCAACCCGCAGGACTGGTGGTACCGGGTGGAAACATTCTCCTTTCGACCCGGCATCTGGAAACAATTGCTGACAGAAATGGATGGTCACTGGTTATTCGGCCGCGGCTACCTGGTCAACCCCAGGATAGATGCGTACGGCTACACCTTCGATCACGCGCACAACGGTTACCTGGCCAGCCTGCGCGATGGCGGGCTGGTGGGCCTGCTATTACTGCTGTCGGTATTGGCCATAAGCGTACTGTGGGCAATACGACTTTACCGCGCAAGCGGGCAACGACTATACCTGGCACTACTTTTGTATGGCATGACAGTAATCCTCATGGATTTCGATCGCCTGTTGGTGCATCCCAAGGAACTATGGCTGTTCTTCTGGCTGCCCATTGCGTTGATTATGGCCAGCTACAGCCGTCCACCGCGAGGTTTTGCCCAGTGATTATCCGCGTTCTACTGACAGCGCTACTGCTGACCTGTAACAGCGTCCAGGCCAGGGATCTGCCCAACTGGCAATCACTGACCTTTCATCAGACAACCCTGTGGGTCAGTGCCAAATCTGTGATAACACTGCAGCCTTGCCCCCAGCAGACAAATGTTTGGCAGCTCACAGCAGACAGTACCGTGGCTAGCAATCATGAGTATGTAGAGATTGACCTGGATGCAAACAGCGGACTGAGCCTGCAACGCAGTCGCTTTAGCGAAGGTAGGCAGAGTCGCCTCAAGCAATACAAATACGGTACCAGGGACGTGTTGAGAGAGCGGCGATCACAGCCTGACAACGCCACCACCGCGCCAGAGACCTGGCCAGTGACCGGTCGCAATCAACTACCCTACCCGGCAGCTGCAGGTGCTGGCGTCATCAATAGCTACTCACTATTATTACTGGCTGCCGATGCGCTGGACAAGGAATCCGCACCGGTAACACACTATGTGCACACAGACTTCAATTTTTACCGGGTGGAAAGCCGGGCTGCGGGTAGCCAGGAAATTCAGGTGGCTTTTGTCCGCAATCCGGGTGGAGATAAGGTGGAAGGACTGCGCACCGCCAGGATCGTGACTATCCGGGCTGTCGCGGATAAAGACAACACCGATAAAGCGGATTTTGATATCTTCGGCCTACAGGGAGAAGTAAGCATTTTTTACGATACGGAAACTGGCATTCCATTGCAGCTGCGCGGCAAAGCACCGTGGCTGGGCCACACCACAATAAACCTGACCGAGGTCACCATGCGTGACAAGCAAGCAAAAAGCCTGTGAGTGACGCCGTCGTCATTGGCATGCTCAGCAATCCCAACAGTGGGCATAACCGCGATAAATTCGAAGACATCAGCGCGCGCATAGCCCGCTGCCCAGTCATACACCACCGGGTCACCGCCAGTGCCGCAGAAATTCCTGCGGCATTGGCAAGACTGGCACAACTTAAGGTTGAGATACTGGCAATCAATGGCGGTGATGGCACGGTAGCTGCGGTGCTCGGTTACATGTTGGAACACAGTGTTTTTGAAAAGCCCCCTCTTATCGCCGTGTTGCCCGGCGGTACCGCCAATATGACCGCCGGTGACATCGGTGTTGCTGGCAATCTCAGTCGTGCGGTCGAACGCTTTTGCCAGTGGTGCGAAGGGGAGCGTAAAACAGATGGTTTGCTGCAGCAGCGCTCGCTATTACGGGTCACGCTGGATGGCACAAGCGACGCGCATTATGGAATGTTTCTGGGCGGTGGCGCTATCATTCACGGCACTGAGTATGCCCATCGCGAAGTACACTCGCGCGGTTTGCGTGACGATCTCAGCATGGTACTCAGTGTCTCCAGAACCCTGTGGGGGGTATTTCGAGGTGACCCACAATTCAACCAGCACGTAACTATAGACATGCGTTTGAATGACGGACTACCGCAGCGGCACGACACGCTGATCCTTGCGGTGAGCACTCTCAAACGCCTCGCCTTTGGCATGCGTCCCTTCTGGTCCCCTGGCCCTGGGGCCATTCAGGTCACTGTCATGGAGCAGCACTGTTCGAAGTTTGTGCGCACGTTTATTTCTATCATCCGCAACCGCCCCAACAAAAATGCGATTCCCGAATCGGGATATTTCAGTCACAATGCCGATAAGTGTGAATTGGCGTTAACGGATCGCCTCAACCTGGACGGTGAAATCATCAATGTAGCTGGCAAGGTCGTTATTGAGCCCAGTGCCGCGCTGGAGTTTTTGAAGCTGTGAGCAATTACCCACACATTGCCGGTCCCGAGCCCGCCGAGTTGCCGGCACTGGCGGCCCTGCTGGAACAATTGCAGCAGCGTCACAACCAGGCGCTGGAGTGTGTACTGCTCTATGGATCCTGCCTGCGCAAGGGCGACATCTTTGATGGCTTGCTGGATCTTTACCTGATCTGCGAGAGTTACAGCAGCGCTTACCAAAAGGGCGCACTGGCCACCTTCAACTGGCTGCTGCCTCCCAATGTGTTCTACGCCCAAATAATCCACGAAGGGCAGACCTTGCGAAGCAAGGTAACGGTGATTTCCCGGGATGATTTTCGCCGCGGTTGCTCCCGACAGTGGTTCCAGTCTTATATCTGGGGTCGTTTTGCGCAGCCTACCCGCATTATTTACAGTCGCAATCATGAAGTTCGAAAAGATGTTGAGGCCAGCCTGTTACAAGCGGTGCAAACCTTGCTGAACTGCACCCTGCCATCGCTGCCGGAACAAGGTTCACTCAAAGAACTCTGGAGCGGAGCTCTAAACCTGAGCTACGCCACCGAATTGCGATCAGAACGCAACCATAGGGCGACAGAATTGGCCGATGCTTTCCAGGAATTTTATGCCGACGTCACACGTCAACAGGCTGATTCGCTTGCTTTCCCGTTTGCAGTGTATGATGAAAATAATGAACTTCACTACCGCGCCAAAATTCCGGTTGACCTGCGTCGCAGCGCCAGCATTGCCTGGTCAGCGCGTCGTTTGCAAGGAAAACTATTATCTGTCCTGCGCCTGATAAAAGCCCTGTTTACCTTCGACAGTGGACTGGACTACATCGCCTGGAAACTGCAGCGGCACACCGGCCAGGATATTGTTATCCCGGACAAGGTGCGACGCTACCCACTGATATTTATGTGGGGCTTTTTCTGGACGCTGTATCGACGCGGCCTGTTCAAGTGAGTCACGGCTATGACTGTTAGCGGCGTAGTCGATCTGCGCGTTGCGATTTGCGTGTGCACGCACAGTCGTTCGCAGGGGCTGACGCGACTTTTGGTCGCCATGCAGGACATAGATCTTAGCGGCTACAACCCGTTATCGGTTGAGCTGATCATTATTGACAACAATCCCAATGCGGAAACGGCAGCTATCTGTCGCCGCGCTGCGCCTCGCCTGCCGATCGCCGTGCACTATGTGGAAGAATCAGAATCCGGTATCACCTACGCTCGCAACCGCGGGGTATCTACCGCGCTGGAACGCCATGCTGATTTCGTGGCCTTCATCGACGACGACGATCAGCCACAGTCAGACTGGCTGATCCAACTGCTGGATCGACAGGCGGTGACCGGGGCCGACCTGGTCTTCGGCACCTGGGTGCTGGATAATCAAATGCCGATATGGGCCAGGGAATCTGGCATATTTCGCTCGCCGATCAAAGCCAAGCATCAAAACAAGGGCGGTCGCTACGGCTTGCCTGGCTGCGCCTCCACCTGCAATGTATTAGCGGGTCGCGATATTCTTGAACGGGTGGCTACCACCGGCGACGTGTTCTCCCACGATTTTCGCTACAGCGGTGGGGAAGACAAGGATTTCTTTATCAGGGCCCATGGCCTGGGCGCCAGCCTGGCCTCGGCCGATATGTCAGTCATACACCGCAATCACGAACCAGAGCGCTATACAGCATTGGGCCTGCTTAAACGCGGCTTCAAAAATGGTTGTTCCCAGGTTGGCATGGCGCGTTTCCATGGTAACGGAAAACGGGTCTTTCAACTGTTGGCGATAGCGCTGTCGAAACTATCTATCTCTTTGATATTACTGCCTTTTTCTATATTCTCCAAAGGGTTTTTTATGCACAGCCTGTACCGAATGGCGAAGGCTTGCGGTGTGTTATATACGGCCCTGACCGGGCGCAGCATCAACTACTATTCACGTTGAATGACGCCTCCAATCAATAGTAATAAGGCGTACTTTCAATTATAGTTTGCAGCCCATTCTGTGCCACCAAACGATGCCATGAAAGCCTGCGTATTTATCCAGACAAACCACAAACAAATTACCGGTGCCATTGTCGCCGAGCACGCCCTGCGCCGCTATTCCACCCATAATGACAAGTTCGACGTGCAAATTATGGACAGTCGAGACTACCCGTTTTTTGCCGCCAGGGAGGGTCAGGACTACCTCAGGGACGGCGTAAAACGCACCTGGCTCAACGACGACCTGCAGTCCTTTACACCCACCCGATTTATGCCACCTGGATTGATGGCTTACCAGGGGCGAGCGGTGGTTATAGACCCGGATATTTTTGCCGCTGCTGACATATGGGAATTACTGAGCCGGGACATGCAGGGCAAGGCCATCATGTGCCGCATGCGCTCCGGGCCCAAGGGCCTGATTGACAAGTGTAAGGCCAGTAGCGTGATGTTGCTCGATTGCGCTCAGCTCCAGCACTGGAACGCAGAGGCAAAATTTGAGGCCATGTTTAACTTCAGCCAGGACTACCAGCCTTGGATCTGCCTGCGAGAAGAAGATCCTGACAGCATCGATTTTTTTGAAGCCGAATGGAACGATTTCGACAAGTTCACCACCGCCACCAAGATGCTACACACCACCCGACGCAAGACCCAACCCTGGAAGACCGGCTTACCCACAGACTGGCGTCCGGCGGAGCGTTTTCGGCTGTTCCCACCAGCGGCCTGGATTATGCGTGCCCGCCGCAAGTTGTTTGGGGAGTACGCATTGCTCGGCAATTACAAGCAACACCCGGACCAGAATCAGGAAAATTTCTTTTTCGGCCTACTCAAGGAATGTGTTAACGAAGGCAAGATTAGCGAAGATTTCCTGCGCCATGAGATGGCCCAGAACCATGTGCGTCACGATGCCTTCGAGGTATTGGAACGCACCGCTGACCTGCCACCGGCGACCTCACATCCGCTCAGCCCGGTGCCAGCAGCTGCCTGACCCGCTGCGCGGTTGCCTGCAACTCCTGTCGCTGGCTCACTGAATTGACCTCGTCCGGGTCAATACCACTGAGCCGAACAGGCGAGTAATTGCCGCAGCCATCTTCCAACCAGATGGCGCGACCACTACTCACCAGGGCCTGCTGGATCCGGCCCACATCGCGGCGCATTCGCCGTGGAGCCAGGCACATAGCCAGATGATGGCTAAGCGGTTTATAACGGCAGTTGTGCAGCCTGTCCCACCAGGGTTTGCCCGCATCACCCATATCGAAGATATGCAGGGGTTTGCCCATCGCCACTGCCTCTCCCAGCATCGACATGGATTCGCCGGTGACCACAAACGCATCCGCCAGCGCCAGTAAGGCCAGATAGGGATTTGTGCCAGACTCGCCCCAGCGGTAACAGTAATCTGTCGCACGTAGCTGTGCCTGCAGGGCATCACCCGCGGCCCGGGGTGTGCGCGGGCTGTCGGTAACCAGCAAGCTACCACCCTGCCCCGCCGCCAGAGCGACCGCAGCCTGCCCCAAACGCTCGCCCTTGCGCCGGGTAAACACAAACTTGCCGCTATTCCCACCCACCAGCACGGCAATCCAGGGCCGGGGCATATGCTCGATACTGACCCGCAGCGCAGCGGCGGCCGACTCGAGGGACGCGGGTAACCAGCGGCTCAGGGGTAATCCTACAGGGTGAATGTTGTCTCGTTCTGGCAGGAAGTACTGGGGCGTGCTGACTATCAAGTCATAATTGTTCAGCGCTGCCCAGGGCCGGCCGATGTGAACCAGCGCGGTCAAGCCACCTGACTGTCGCCTGATCCAGCGCGCCACCGGTTCATTGCGCCTGCCGGCACTTATCACAAGATCAGGCCAGGGGGCGGACAGTTGCTGGCGACTGTGCTGATCAATACCGGCCAGCGTAACCTGCAAAGTCAAATGCGTGAGCAATTCCCATGGCCGTGCCAGGATGTGCTTTTCCTGGTAGCCATAACCGAGTTCCTCTGCGAGGGCGCGCACCTGTGTATTGTCGCCAGCCTTGCGCCCCAACAGGCACCAGACCTTGTATTGCCCCTGCCCCACTGCTAATCATTCTCCAAATAGTGCCAAAGCCAGCCGTTTATGTGTACGCCCGCTAACGGTAGACTACCCCACACCAGAAAGCGAGACGAAGCAGTTTGAAAGCTACGGTATTTATCCACACCAACCAGAAGCAGATGCTGGGGGCGATTGTCAGTCGCTATTCCCTGCAGCGAAACTCTGCGCACGCCGATCAGTTCGATGTAAAGCTCATCGAGACTAGCGACTATTCCTGCATGGGTGAGCACGAGGGCCTGAAGTATAAGCGTGACGGCGAAATGCGGCCCTGGCTCAATGACGACCTGCAATCATTCACGCCATTGCGCTTTGCACCACCACAGCTGATGAACTACCAGGGTAGAGCGGTAATTATGGATCCGGATATTTTTGCGGTCGGTGATATTCACGAACTGCTGACCCGGGACATGCAGAACGCCGCTATCATGTGTCGCCCAAAGTCGGGCCGCAAGGGTCGCCAGGGTGCCTACGCATCCAGCGTAATGCTATTGGACTGCGCCAAACTTACACACTGGCAGTTCGAGCGCGACTTCGCTGAAATGTTTGCACCCGGCGACGGCGGTCCGGTCAAACGCGATTACATGGACTGGGTCTCCCTGAAGCTGGAAGATCCGCGCACAATCGGCCTGCTTGAGAATGAATGGAATGATTTTGACAGGCTCACCCCTGACACCCGTTTACTGCACAATACCAAACGCAAGACCCAACCCTGGAAAACCGGTCTGAAAATCGACTACAGGCCCGCCGACACCTTCCAACTATTCCCGCCGCGCCATTGGCTGCGCCGCGCCCGGCGCGCGCTGTTCGGTGACTACAAATTCACCGGTACTTACGCCGCCCATCCGGATCCGCAACAGCAGGAGTTTTTCTTCGGCCTGGTTAAGGAATGCCTGGACAAGGGTATTATCAGCGAGGCACAACTACGCAATGAGATCGAGCGGGGGCACCTGCGCACCGATGCGCTGCAACTGGTGGGTGCTTAAAACTTAACAAAGTCTTGCTCCGGCCCCAAATAAGGGCGCAAACTGATAACAGCTGTCAGGGAGAAATAAAAATGTCCAGGATCAGTGAGTTACTATCGAACAAGGGCCATGAAGTGTGGTCCATCGGACCGGCCCATTCAGTCTATCAAGCCATAGAAATGATGGCCTTGAAGGGTGTAGGGGCGTTAACGGTATTGTCTGATGACGGCAAGCTGATTGGCATCATTTCAGAGCGGGACTACGCCAGGAAGGTGATCCTGCAGGGCAAATCCTCAAAAGAGACGGTTGTAGCCGATATCATGACGCGCAATGTTATCTACATTGAACCCGGCGATCGCGTTCAGGAGTGCATGGCCCTGATGACCGCCAAACGTGTACGTCACCTGCCCGTCATGGAGGATGGAAACCTGGTTGGCATGATCTCGGTAGGTGACCTTGTGAAATCAATTATCGATGAACAATCAATCGCAATTGATCATTTGGAGCGATACATCAGGGGCGATGTGGCAGGCGCCTGAAAAACTGGTAGCTTTACTGGTAAGCAAACAAGGGGTCCAGTTGCTCTGACAACAGCGCATCGATAGCGGCGACTTCCTCATCACTGAAGTAATCCCGGTAACCACCCACCTTGGCTCGACGCACCTTGTAGGAGTTGGGATTGTCTTTGTCGCGGGGCATCATGCGCCCCCCGGCAAGACGAAACTGCTGCTTGCTTTCCATCTTCTTCATGTTTTCGTAGGAAGAATACTCTACGGCTGCATCGACGTTTTCCTGGCTGGCCTCCACGTGCATGAAATCGAGCATGGCCCGCAACTCCCGGTGCGGTTCGGCGCGCAGGTCTTCGTAGCGCACCAGGTGAAAATTATCCAGCTTATCCATCTCCTTTGCCCACAGGTTCAGGTAGTTCGAAACAGCCAGCATGCTGCCGCCATTATCGCCGGTAATAAAGTCATACAAGCTGATATCGGAGCCCCTGGGTGGGTAATTATTGATAGCGACCTTGCTGGGCTTAATGCGGAACTTCCATTGGAAAAACTGTGAGACAGCCACATCGCGAGGATCTCGCGCCAGCAAAATCACCCGTTTGTTGTAGAAAGGCTGCTTGGTTTCAAAGTCGTTGGTAAAGTCCTTGATGTAATTGTCGTGAGTAAAAAATATTTTCGGCACAGCGCGATTCAGGTTGTGGAAGTTATCAAAGCCGAGAATCGCGTTCTCAGGTAAGCCGTACATCACGCGGAACAAATGCGACATCATGACCCGCAACCAGGTGCGGCCCGACTTGCCGAAAGATACCACCACGATGTCTGCTTTCTGCAACTTGTCGAACTGTTCTACACCGCGCAACTTGCGCTCTTCTACTAATATTTCGGCTTCCGTGTGGCCGCGCATGCGCCAGTGGAGAACGCGGCGGGACAGTTTTTTGCGCGCCGTCTGCAGGGCCTGGCGCAGGGACTGGATTGCGAGCTTCATGCCTGTTCTTCCCCGTAGCCAAACACCGGATCCAACTCAGCCACCATCTGCTGCAAGCGCTGGCATTGTTCGTCTGTGAAGTAATCCCGGTAGCCGCCTACCTTCGCCTTGCGTACCTTGAACGACTGTGGATTGTCCTGGTCAGCGGGCTTTACCCTGGCACCACTCCCTTTGAAGAACTTTTCCTGCTCCATCTTTTTCATATTGTCGTAGGCCGCAAATTCAACTGCTTCGCGCACCTGCTCAGCGGTAACCGGGGTGCCGGTAAAGTCGAGAATTTGTGCCAACACCTTGCCGGGCTCCACACGCATATCTTCATAGCGCACGATCAGCACATCCTTGAGTTCGGGGATGGCCCGCGCCCAGTCATTGCAATAATCCACGATACGCGGCACCCCCGCCTGTGTGTCCACTACAAAATCCCAGATGTCTATATCAGCACCGTGAGGTGGGTAATCGTTGATAAACTTTTTGTTGGGACGCATGCGAAATTGCCACTGAAAAAACTGGGAAACAGCCACGTCGCGCGGATCGCGCACCAGCAGCACTATGCGCTTGCCCTGAAAATGGCTCTTCGATTCCCAGTTGCCAGTGTAGTTGCGCAGATAATTATTGTGAGAAAAAAATACCGCGGGGAGCTGATCGCTCTGGTTCCTGAAATTATCAAAGTCCAGCAGCTCATTAGCAGCAAGATTGCCCTTCACCTGGTAGGCGCGCGAAAGCATCACCCGCAACCAGGTGCGACCAGACTTGCCCCAACTCATTAACACCCAGTCTGATCGCTGCAACTTTTTGAACTCTTCCCGCCCACGCAACCATCGCTCCAGATTCTTGCGCTGCCCTTTTGGCAGCCAGAAGCAGAGTGTCATAAGGAGATGGCGCAGCACTACGCGAGCCTTGTCAGCCATGCGAAAAGAATCCTCTTGGCGGTGGTCGTGAAACGCGGCGCATAATACAGGAATAATCAAATTCCCGCACTATTCACGTTGTCTGTGATTGCCCGGACGCAGCAGGCGCGTAGAATGCGCGCATGTCACTCATTAATCTAGATGCCCTGCGCCAGGCGGAGATGCAAACCGACCCCTTCGACTTTATGGTGGTGCCTGGCTTTATCAGTCCCGAGGTATTGGCCAGCGTGAACGCGGCCTATCCAGGCATTGATTCGGCAGCAAATCATGCCCTGGACAGCCTCGATTATGGTGATGCCTTTGCGGAGTTAATGCAGGAATTACAGGACCAGGCCTTTGCTGAAGTGTTGGGACAGCGGTTTGATATGGAGCTGGCTTCCCTGCCCACCACTGTTACCGTTCGCAAGTACTGCGAGCGCAGCGATGGCAATATCCACACTGACCACAAGAGTAAAGTTATTACCGTGCTGGTGTACTTCAACGAGGACTGGCAGCATCAGGAGGGTCAGTTGAGAATGCTGCGTGCAAAAGATGATATCGAAAATTACACCGCGCAGGTCGCCCCTCTCGGTGGCACCCTGCTGGCATTTCGGCGCACCGATCACTCCTGGCATGGCCACACCCGCTTCGTCGGTGAACGCCGCATGGTACAACTGAACTACCTGGACCAGAGCCCCTTATCAGTGGCCGCCCAGCGCATCAGCAGGTTTGGTACTCACTTTATGAAGAATGTACTGGGGCTGCGTTAGGGCACTCTAAAACAAGGCCTTAATCCGCTGTACAACCACACCGATGTCATCGGGCAGTACCGGGTCCGGATCCTGGAACGGCTGACCCGACCAAACCGCCAGCCGGCTATCGATCAGCAGCTTGTGAAAGGCCCTGAAGTCGCGGGTCGCACACAGCAGCTTGAAGTAATCCAGGTAGTACACCAGGCGTGCCACGCTGTGGCGCAGGCGATCTCCCCTGCTGTGCAAGCTGGGATTAAACAACCAGTGTGCGAAGGAACGGCGCCATTGATCGACACTGCCCAGCCAGCCACCCGGCAACGGAAATATCGCCAACGGCTTGTGCAGGTATATTACCTCGACCATCATGGAAATACTCTCGCCGGTAACTATAAAGCCATCGGCGCTGCCCAGCAGGGCCCGGTAAGGGTTATCAACCGCATCAGCGGACCACTCAAAAAGCACCGCCTGCTCAGGTAGCTCTTGCCGCAGCACCTCAACAACCTCAGCGGTAGTGCGCCGACTGGTGGTGATATAGGGCGTGCCTCCCAACTCGTCTATCACCCAGCGCGCGGTAGCTACCAGCTGCCGCGCCACCTTTTTGTTCATAATAAAGGGATTGGTTTCGCCGCCGATTAACATGGCGATGAGGGGCTTATCGAGGCGCTCAAAACGCTCTCGCCATTGCAGCGCCTCGGTTTCAACATCAGACTGGTTGACCCTCATAAACGGCAAGCTGGTCGCCTGAAAGTTGTGCATGGGTGGCATCTGGTTTTCTGCACTGGCCACGACCAGGGAGAAATCCATCATATAACCGGATGGTTTTCCCACCAGCACAATTTTGGTCTGCCTGGCCGACTGTTGTCTTATCCACAGGGCCACCATGGATGGCCGCCGCCCCACGGTAATGATCAGTTCGGGCCAGGGACCCGTTAAAGAATCAGACTGGCTCAGGTCTATATGGTCCAGCGAGGGCCGGTAACGAGGTTTGCCCAGCACAAATTCCGGCAGCATGTGCACGTATTTGTGCTCTACCTGCCAACCCAACGCATCGACAATGGTCTCTACCTGCCCGTTGTCTCCCCGTTTATCGCTGAGGATCACCCAGGTACGTGGAGCCACCTGTCAGGACTCCGCTGTCTCGCGGCAATATGCCAGCTGCTCACAGATATTGTCCCTCACCAGCGCCTCCAGTTCAGCCACTTGATCGGCGTCAAAATCTTCCCGGTAACCACCCACCTTGCCACGTCGCACTTTGAAAGTAGAGGGGTCATTGGCGTTTACCAGCTTCATGCCGCCCTGGCTGAAGGTGCCACTGGCCTCCATTTTCTGTAGATTTTCAAAAGACCCCCACTCTACCGCCTGTTGAATTTCCTGCTCGGAAAAGCTCTCCCCCATCAGTTGGATAATCTTCATCAGGGTCGGCACAGGTTCGCTGCGCAGCTGCTCGTATTTCACCAGTAAGCCCTGCTCCAGTGCCTGGATATTGCTGGCCCAGGTGTTTTGATATTCAATCAAAAATGGCAGGCCTATATCGGAGTGGCGCACGAACTCCCACATCTGCACCGTGTGCCTGTCGATGGGGTGAGCTATGGAGTGGTTAATCAGCTCTTGCTTGGCGCTTGATTGACGCTTGGTAAACTGGTGGTACCAGGATACCGCTATATCGATTGGATTGCGGGCCAGGAACAACACCGGCTTATGACGCAGCGGATTATCGGCCGCGCCGGCACTCAACAACTTGCCTACTTCACCCTCATAGCTATAGCAGCCATTGGTTGCCGCCAGGCGCGGTATCTGGGGTATCTTGCGGGCCAACTCATCCGTGTTAATCAGTTTCGATTCCGGCAGATCGTAACGCAGCTGGTAGAGGCGTGAAATCATCACCTTGAGCCAGGTATTGCCACTTTTGGGATGGCCGATAATCAGAAAGTTGGCGGCATGGGCCTTGGCCAACTCCAGCTCCGCCAGGTATTTGCGACGCAATGCCACGCGCATATTTGCGGGTAGGGGCTGGGTTGGAATAAGTATCAGCGCCTTCTTGACGCCATCGCTCAGCTTAAACATGTCGGCTACTCACAGCGCGTGTGTGATGATCTGCACAAAGCGCGCAATTATGCGGCAAGACCACCAAAATAACCAGATAGTACAACGCTGGGGTACAATGACCGTCGAATACTCGGGGCCCGCATTTCTTGATCATAGACCGTTACATCAGCTGGGAAATTGTCCGGCCTTTTTGCACAGGCCTGGGCCTGCTGATTCTGGTATTTGTGGGCTACTCCGCCGCCAAGCAATTGGACCTGGCTGCCCAGGGCCAACTGGACATGCTCACAGCCTTTAAACTGGTTGCGCTCAACACGCTTATAACACTGGAAATCCTGCTGCCTTCGGCACTTTTCTTCTCGGTACTGGCCGCCATTGGCAGACTCTACCGGGATGCGGAAATGACTGCCTTGTATGCCGCCGGCATAAGCCGGGCGCGCATATTGGAATCGGTGCTAAAACTGTCCCTGTTAGTAGCCGTCATTACTGGTGTCATCTCAATAGAGGGACGACCCTGGGCCTATCGGCAAAGCTATCTACTGGAAGCCCAGGCTTTGGCAGAATTTGATCTGAAAAAAATGGCCAGCGGACAATTTGTAACTATGGAAGGGAGCAATTACACCTTCATTGCGCAGGACCTTGATCTTGAGCATGGATTACACAAAGGTGTGTTTTTACATAAAAATCACCGTGAGGGCAGTCTCTCGGAGATCATCATTGCCGAGTCCGCCTCCCTGCCGGTGCTCAATCCAGGCCATGCGCTAACTGCTAAATTTTACAATGGCCGCCACTACCTGCTGGACAATCGTCGGCACAGGGATATAACTGTGCAATTCAAACAATTGACCGTGCACCTGCCCAACGAGGAGGCACAGGAACGCTATCGACGCAAGGCCGAAACAACCCAGAACCTGGCACTATCAACCCAACCCAAAGACATTGCGGAGTTTCAGTGGCGATTGACCACACCGCTGGCGACGGTGCTGCTGGCATTAATCGCCGTGCCGCTGGGCCGTACGGCTCCGCGCGAGCCGCGCTTCAGGAGCTTTTTTATTGCCCTGGCGGTTTATATCGCCCTGTTCAGCATGACCAGCGTCATGCGCACATGGATTGAGCAGGAGCGATTGCCCGCGTTTCCAGGCTTGTGGATGGCCTACGGCGTCATGGCCGTGATCCTGGTCCTGCTGATGAATCCTCCCCGCTTATGGCGCCGCTGATGAGTATTTTGCAGCGCTATATTGCCAGTAACCTGGTGCGCGGCTGGATGCTGGTGTTGTTGGTGTTAGCCACGGTATTTGGGCTGATCGGTTTTATCCAGGAACTGGAACGCACCCGCTTTGATTACGATGCCCTGGCGGTTGCACAGTACAGTTTGCTCATCCTGCCCCAGCGATTGATATCACTGGCACCGGTCATTGCCTTGTTAGGTACTATTGTGGCCCTGGCCAACCTGGATAAGTCCAACGAACTGACTATTATCAGCTGTTCCGGCGTACCCCTGCGAAAAATGTTGGTGGCCGTGGCCATACCTACCGCACTGCTGATGGGGCTGCTCTGGCTCGGCATGGAATTCGTGACGGCACCCCTACACCAATATGCCGAACAGCAGCGTCAATCCCTGCGTTTTCGCGATGATGTGCGGATTCCCAATGGCGGCGTCTGGTCCAGACATGGGCAACGTTACATTCATCTCGGAAAAATGTTGGCAGGTGGTATCCCCGGAGATATCTCCCTGTATGAATTCAATCAACAGGGTGATTTGTTACTGGCGCTGCACGCACAAACGGCGGAGGTTTACCCCGACCGACGCTGGTTGTTCAAGCAGGTTCGCAAGAAAGAACTGGTCGATGGAGAACTGGTGACCAGCAGTCTGCCGGCACTGGAAATAGCCAATTTATGGGCGCCACAAGAACTGCCTACACTCACCCTGTCCAGCGATAGCATGAGCTTGTCAGTGTTGTATAGTTACGGTCAGTACCTGAACCACAACGGCCAATCTGCCAGCCGTTTTCTGAGTGCATTCTGGCAAAAACTGGCAATGCCGCTGACGGTGGCGGCCATGGTATTGCTGGCCACACCGATCAGCGCCAGCCTCGGCTCCAGGCGCGAGAGAAATTTTGGCACCAATATGGGCATCGGCGCCCTGATTGGCATTCTGTTCTATCTGAGTGCGCAGATCATATTTGCCCTGGGTCAATTGCTTGATCTGAGTGTAGCCCTCGTTGCCATCAGCCCCAGCGCCATTATATTTGCCTGCGCGCTGCTTATGGTGCGCCGCATGCGGTGGTAATAATGCGGCGACCTGTCGATTGTGATTGCCTATGTGACTGGTCATACTCGCTTTTTCCGCTGATGTCCTCCAGAGAGTCTCAACCATGCGGCTGATGACCAGATTCTTTCGTGCCTACCGGCTGCAGACCACACTCATGATGCTGGCATTGCTGCTGTCTGGCATCGCTGAGGGTATCGGCTTATCGGCACTGTTGCCGCTAATTAATATAGCCGTTGGTGCCGATGCAGCGCAGGCGTTGCCCGGCATGCCCCCTGCCACTCAAAGCGAATTTGAACGCATAGTACTGGGTGTGTTCAACGACATGGGCATCGCTGTCACCCTGGGCAACATGTTGGCAATTGTCGCCCTTGGGGTCGCCTTCAAGAGCTTTTTTTTACTGCTGGCCCAACGCCAGGTGGGCTATACCGCTGCCCAGGTGGGTACGGACTTACGCCTGGAAATGCTGCGCGCCGTGCTGCGCAGCAAGTGGGAGTACTTCCTGCATCAACCCATAGGAAAGCTCACCAACTCGCTGGCCACCGAGGCACAGCGAGCCTCCGCCTCTTTTGTCCACGGCGCCACCGCCATCACCTTCCTGATCCAGGCTACCATCTATGGCGCTATCGCATTCGCGCTATCCTGGCAGGCCTCTATGGTGGCCATTGGTGCGGGTGTAGTCGTTATTGGTCTCTCCCATTTCCTGGTGCGCATCACCCGCAAAGCGGGCAGGAAACAAACCAGCTTGCTGACCTCCCTGATGGCAAACCTCACCGATACCTTGCAGTCGGTCAAGCCGCTTAAAGCCATGGCCAGGGAGCATCTGGCCGATGCCGTGCTGGCACACGATACAACCCGCCTCAACAAGGCCCTGCGACGTCAGGTGCTCAGTGGCGCCCTGTTGGATTCCGCCCAGGAGTTAATGTTTACCCTGCTCATCTGCCTGGGGATTTACGTGGCGCTGGAACTGTATACCATGGACTTGCCGACCGTCATGGTGTTGGTTGTTGGCCTGGGCCGCGCCTTCTCTTTTCTCGGCAAAGTGCAAAAGCAGTATCAGAAGCTGGTGCAGGGTGAGAGCGCCTACTGGGCCATGCGCAGCTCCATCGACGAGGCGACCGCCGCCGCTGAACCACTGGATGGCGGAACAACTCCCAGCTTTAGTAAAAGTATCGAATTTAGCCATGTAGGCTTTAACTACGATCATCACCGGGTCTTCGATGATCTGTGCCTGCAATTCAAAGCGGGCTCGTTTACAACGCTTATCGGTACTTCTGGTGCAGGCAAAACCACTGTTATCGACTTAGCCATCGGCCTGTTGCGTCCGCACAGCGGGGCCATATTGCTGGATGGTATTCCACTACAGGAGCTGGACATCAAAGCCTGGCGAGCCATGATCGGCTACGTTCCCCAGGATACCGTGTTGTTACACGACAGCATTTTGCACAACGTCACCCTGGGCGACCCCAAACTGACCGAGAGTGATGCCGAGACCGCGCTGCGGACAGCCGGGGCCTGGGAATTTATCGCACCCATGCCCGACGGACTGGATACCATAGTTGGAGAGCGGGGCGGCAAGCTGTCCGGTGGGCAACGTCAGCGCATCGTGATTGCCAGGGCACTTATCAACCAGCCACGTTTGCTCATTTTGGATGAGGCTACCAGCGCACTGGATCCAGAGAGTGAAGAGGCGGTAAGGCAAACCATGGAAAGCCTGAAGGGACAGCTGACCATACTGTCAATCTCTCACAACCGCGCCATGGTGCAAGCCGCCGACCAGGTCTACAAGTTAGTCGATGGCCGGGCTGTCCTGCTCGACAGCAGCCGGCACGCCGAGCTCGCCAAATAGATTTTTCACAGCCCTTACTGCCCTTTCCATATCTGCATTAGCCCTTCCGGGCTCAGCTTCGCGCGGCGGGGTGAGGGGCGCATCACCCAGCCAGGACACCACTCCAGCAGCCAATAACTTGCGATGTACCAGGGTAATATCCCGGGTGAGGGGCTGCCAGCACCAGCGCAACAGAAATCTGTAGATACTCCCGCCCAGGCGAAAATCCCTGGCTTGCGAAACATGGGGGCGCATTCCGCCCAGATCGAACATAACGACTGGTTTTCCGGTCGCACAGGCCTCGGATAGCATGGCAATGCTATCGGCGGTCACCACACAGTGATCGGCGCAACCCAGTATTCCAAAATAGGGATTGTTTTCATCGTTGGGCTGCCAGGCGTAGAAATAATTGGGGACTTCTATGGCATCGCGCAGGGCGTCAGCCGCAGCAGGGCGCGTCCTGGAGCTGGTGGTCACCAGTAATGAGCCTCCGCTCTCCCTGGCCAGCGCCGACGCCTCTCTTGCCAGGCGCCTGGCCGCCTTCACTCCGAAGGTGAAAGGGCCGCTGTCACCGCCCACTACCACCGCTATGTGTGGCTTTGGCAGCTCTGCGAACTGGTCGCGCCAGTTAGCGGCGGCCTGCTCCAGTTGTGGTCGGGTAACACCGTGCAAGGTGAGGGTGTTTTGCACCACATTGTCCAGGTCAGCGATGCGGTACTGCGGCGTGGTTACCATCAGATCAAAGGAGTCCGGGGCAGCCCAGGGCTTGCCAACGTGTACGTAGCGGGTACGACCGCCAGATTGCTGGCGAATCCAGCGACAAACCGGTTCATTGCGCACACCCGAACTGATCACCAGGTCAGGCCAGGGGGGCTGCAACAACTCCCGCGTCCGGGGAGTCACACCCCGCAGGGTATCAAGACCCAGCACATGCGGCATAAACGCCAGCAAACGATAGTTCAAGCGCTTGCTCTCATTGCGCCAACCAAGCGCCTCAACGAGTGCTTTTACCTGTCCTCGCTCACCTGCCCGGTAAGCCTCTACAGTCCAAATTACTGGCATTGAAATTCTTCCGTGGGTATAGTTCCGGCTTTGAAATCTAGCGACTTGCCCACGGTGGCGCAAGGGTATAATGACATGGCAGATTACCAGACTTACCTCAGCTTCATGTATACAGCACTGGAGCAGTTGAACAAAAAGGGTCACCAGCTGTCCGAAACTACCGATCTGGTAGCGGACATTGGTCTCAGTTCGCTGGAGGTCATGGAACTTATCGAAATGGTTGAAGATCACTTTGATATTTCAATACCACTGAATATCCTCCCCGACGTCAATACGATTGGTGAGCTCGCCAAAAAAGTACAGGAAATTTCCCCCGGTTAAGCCCATGCTATTTGATAAATTTAAAGACATGGCCGCCTTTCAGGCCGAACTCGCAGAGCGTGACGTCACCCCCTTCGGAGCTGTCACTGAGCAGATTCTATCGGCTACTGAGGGCATTGTAGAGGGCCACAAGGTCATTCTCGCCGGCACTAATAATTACCTGGGCTTATCCCACGATCAACGCTGTATTGATGCCGCAGTGGCTGCGCTGGCAAAATGGGGCACCGGCACTACCGGCTCCAGGCTGGCCAATGGCAGTTTTTCCGAGCACCAGGCACTGGAACGGGAAATCGCTGATTTTTACGGTGTTGGGCACGCTATCTGTTTTTCCACCGGCTACTCAGCCACCATGGGCATGTGTGCCACACTGGCCGGGCCCGGCGATGTCATCCTGCTGGATGGAGACAGTCACGCCAGCATCTACGCCGGTGTGCAGCTGAGCGGCGCAGAGGTTATTCGCTTCAAACACAGCAATCCGGACGATCTTGCCAAGCGTATGCGCAGACTCGGTGATCGCGCCGGTCAAACACTGATTATTGCGGAGGGAATTTACTCCATGCTGGGCGATGTTGCCCCACTGCAGGAAATTGCCGCGATAAAGAGAGAGTATGGCGGGTACCTGCTGATTGACGAAGCACACTCGCTGGGCGTCATGGGCGCTTCCGGGCGCGGTGCCGCCCAGGCTGCCGGTGTGGAGGCTGATGTCGATTTTACCGCCGGCACTTTTAGTAAAAGCCTCGGCTCTATCGGTGGCTACTGCGTCAGCAGGCACGCCGAACTGGAGGCTATTCGCTTCTGCATTCGCTCCTATATTTTTACCGCCTCCGCCTCTCCCTCGGTAGTCGCCTCTACCCGCAAAGCCTTGCAAATAATCGTTGAGGAACCACAACTTCAGGTCAAGTTATGGGACAACGCCAACCGTCTCTATGATGGCCTCAGCGCGTTGGGACTGAAACTTGGGCCTACCGCCAGTCCTGTCATAGCGGTAGATTTTGAGGATCGGTCACAGGCCATAGACTGCTGGCAGAACCTGCTGGAAAATGGCGTGTACGTGAACCTGGTGATACCTCCCGCCTCTCCCTCCAGTAATTTTTTGCTACGCAACAGTGTCAATGCCGCGCATAGCACTGAGCAAATTGACACCATTATCGCCGCCTACAGCGCACTGATTGAGCGCGGCACACTAGTGCCAGCGAAAACCCCCTAGTGCAAAAATTACTTATCACGGGCAGTGGCCCCTTGCACGGTGAAATAAAAGCAGCGGGAGCCAAAAACGCCGCCCTGCCCGTTATTGCTGCCAGTTTGCTATCCGCTGAGCCACTACACATCTCCAATACACCCGCTGTGCGTGATATCGATACGGCACTGCAGTTGCTGGAATTACTTGGCTGCAAGGTGCAGCGCAACGATACCGAGCTAACCATTGACAGCTCCCAGGTACACTCAGTACGCGCACCCTACGAACTGGTCAAAACCATGCGCGGCGCCATATTGATGCTGGGGCCATTGCTGGCGAGGTTTGGCGAAGCCGATGTCTCACTGCCTGGTGGTTGCGCCATCGGTTCGAGGCCGGTCAATGAGCATATCGCTGGGCTGGAAGCCATGGGCGCAGAAATTAGCATAGAAGCCGGTTACATCCAGGCCAAGGCGCAGCGTTTACGCGGAGCACACTTCGCCTTTGACATCCCCTCGGTCACCGCAACCGAAAACTTGATGATGGCGGCCGCGCTCGCCGATGGCACCACGATCCTGGAAAACGCCGCTATGGAACCGGAAATTGAGGACCTGGCAAACCTGCTGGTTGCAATGGGGGGCCGGGTTGTTGGTGCCGGCAGCAGCGTTATCACCATTGAAGGCGTAGCAAAACTACACGGAGCGGCCCACAGAGTGCCGCCGGACCGCATTGAAACAGGCACTTTCCTGGTCGCTGCGGCCGCAACGCGGGGCAGTGTCAGGGTGGTGAATACCAACCCGAACTTCCTCCAGCATGTGCTCAGCAAGCTGGAAGCCACCGGCATGGCACTGAGTTGGGGCGAGGACTGGATAGCACTCGACTCGCAGGGCAGGCGCCCACTGGCGGTAAATGTCAGCACGGCGCCCTACCCGGCATTCCCCACTGATATGCAGGCCCAGTTTATGGCCCTTAACGCTCTCGCCGAGGGCACGGCTACGGTGGTGGAGAATATTTTTGAAAACCGGTTTATGCATGTGGCCGAGCTACAACGCATGGGTGCCGATATAGAACTGCAAGGACACACCGCCATCGTGCGCGGTCGTGAGGGCTTGCAGGGCGCCCAGGTGATGGCAACTGATTTGCGCGCATCCGCATCACTGGTTATTGCCGCCATGGCGGCCGAGGGAGAAACCATCATCGAACGGGTCTATCACCTGGACCGCGGCTATGCCAATATTGACGAAAAGCTGGTTGGGCTGGGCGCAATTATTCGCCGCGTATGATTTACCCGCTGAGAGTCTGAGCACCATGCAACAGTGTTTCGCACAAATTTCCGATCCCCATCTCAGCTCTCTGGAGGCTGTCAGGCTCCGCGATCTGCTCAGCAAGCGCCTGCTCGGCTACCTGTCATGGCGACGTAAACGCCAATATCAGCACCGCCGTGAGGTTCTCGATGCCCTGCAGAGCGATCTGCAAGGCTTCACCATGGATCAGCTACTGGTTACCGGTGACCTTACCCACATCGGATTACCCACAGAGTTTCAACAGGCACTGGCCTGGCTGAAACAATTGGGGGAACCACAGCAGGTAGCGCTGGTGCCCGGCAATCACGACGCCTGTGTGAAAGATGACTGGAGCCAGACCTTCGCCCTGTGGCAGGCGTACATGGCATCGGACGGTGAGCGCACTGATTTTCCCAGCCTGCGCGTGCGCGGCAATATCGCCTTTATCGGTTTGTCCACCGCCTGTCCGACCCCGCCACTAATGGCGTCGGGAAGCCTGGGGCCTTTACAGCTGCAAAAACTGCCCGGTTTGCTCAAACAAACCGCCGCCGATGGACTGTTTCGGGTGGTGTATTTGCACCATTGTCCACTGCCCGGCAAGGAGAAATGGCGCAAGCGCCTCACCGACGCCAACGGCCTGGAGTCCGTGCTGAGTACCTATGGGGCCGAATTGGTACTACATGGACACGGTCACAGGGCGCATCTGCATACATTGCAGCGACCACAGGGAGACATCCCGGTTATTGCGGTCCCCTCTGCCTCGGCAATGGGGCTGTATGGCGCAGAAGTGGCGGCTTATAATCGCTATCGACTGGAACCGTCAGGGAACGGGTGGCAACTGAATATCGAGTCACATCGCTATTCTTTATCAGAAAAAAAGTTTGTCGCGGATAAAGCGCATCAACTGAAAATTCCGCGCCCGCAATAGGGCACGAACTCAGCTTTCCTCGCGACGCGCCTTTTCAAAAAATCCCTTGACCAGCAACAGGTCGGCCACCGAATCCACATCAATGGAGGCATTGGCATAGGGCAGGATAACCGCCCTTATTCGCAACCCCAGCCGCTTACTCAATTTGGCCAGCGCCTCTTCCAGGGGCAGCATGCCGAGGCGGTAGCGGATCACTGTCCACCAGCCCAATAAACCAATGAGCAACAGTGGCTTTTTCCGTTCCTGTTCGATCTTGCGCCAGAAGCGCGCGGCGCGCCTGCCTTCCGGGGTAAGAAAGGCAAACAGGTTACAACCACAGAAATCACCGTCACTGAAGCGCAGTACGGTTTTCTTGATGCCCGGGTAGGCTTCTTCAATCAATGCATAGGGAGCCAGGCCAACCGTCACATCAACGTCGTCGGCCAGGCTCTGGCGGCCAAAGGCATCGACAATTTCTGCAGTTAACAGCGGGTGATCTGCCGTGGTGAGCAGTATCGGCTGCTCCGGGTTAATCGACTGCATGGCGCGAAAAGCGCTGGTACTGGGGCTGACATCCGGCTCGCTCCAACCAATTTCACCGCTATCAATCATCGCCTGCAAGGGGGCATCCGTAGCAACTTCACTACCTTCAGGACCGGCCAAAAATACTCTTTTAACCACCTGGGATTCACTCAGGGCCGACAACACCCTGCGCACCATGGGTATACCATCAATATCGATCAGAGCCTTGCAATCCGCATTGGAATGATCGATCAGGGAATCCGCCTTGCTGCGATCTCCCGCCAAAACAATGGCCGTCATCTGGTGGTCGTGTGGGTCAAGTTGCATACGCTTACAATGCCTTTTCGTACATTCGGTACCGCTTATACTCTTCGCCGCCGATAGTCTTAGTGATGTTGCGCATGCCTTCGTTGTCCTCCAGGATCCAGCCCATTTCTACTTCTTGCACACCGCGTGACCGCAGTGCTTCGCGAACCGTATCAACCACCATAAACGCCAGTGTCGGACCCAGTCTTGAATGATGAAATTGTCGGCGCACACCCAGCAGCGGTATGCGTGCGCTACGTGGGCTCTTAACTTTCAGGCGCCACAGTAACTTTGCCCACCCAAATGGTAGCAGCTTGCCATGCAAATCCCTGATTGCCTCATTGAGATTGGGCAAGGCTACGGCAAAGGCGACCGGCTCACCGTCGTACTCGGCAATCTGGATGTAATCATCTGGCATCAACGCAGCCAGTGTTTTTACCGTATCCAGCCAACTTTCCGCATCCAGCGGCACAAAGCCCCAGTTGTCTTGCCAGGCATCGTTGAATATATCCCGCATAAGTTCGGCATCTTCGCGCAGCTGTTTGCGCCGTAAACAACGAACCGTGACGCGACTGGAAACGCGCTGCACCAACTTGGTCATCACTGGCGGTGTCTCAAATTCGGGGCTGATTTGAAAGGCCAACAGATCCTTGACCGGGCTGTAGGCCTGCTCTTCCACGCGCTGACCGTAATACGGGCGGCCGTGCCCCATCAGCACGTAGGGCGGCGTGGTAAAACCATCCACCAACAAACCCAGCTCTTCGTTGACGTGCAAATTGTAGGGACCACGCACCCGGCGCATGCCCTGTTCGCGCAGCCATTGTTCAGCGGCATCGAATAACAGGGCGAACAGGGCGGGGTCATCTTCGGCCTCCAGCATACCGAAGTAGCCCAGGCCATCGCCATGTTGTTGTTGCTGCTGCAATTCGTCGACCTGGGCACTGATGCGTCCCACCGGCTGACCATCCCTGTAGGCGACCCAGGCACACCAGCGCGCATGCTGGAAAAAATGATTGTGGGGAGAAAAACGCTGCATTTGCTCAAAGTTGAGCGGTGCAATCCAGGCGGGATCAGAGGCGTAAATGCGATGGGGGACAGCGACAAATTGGCGCAACTGCTGCTTATCTGTCACCACCTCAAGGGTGATGGAGCCGGTACTTGAGTTGTTCATGCCTTATGTCTTGGTTCCCAAACCTTACCGGGCAAGGAGTATAGCCCCGATCTTCTTGCATACGCAATAAATTGGAAAAATATCTTTAAATAACATATAGTTGCCAGCTTTCACAGGGAGCGAAAAACTGTTGGCCAGGGAGCGATACTTCAACGTTAATCCTTACAGTCCCGTAGTTAAACGAATTAGCCGAATAATCCCTCAATTTATTTTTTAGACCTGCCACCTTGATTGGTATTATTACCTATAAGTAGCTTTGTGAGAGATGCTAATATAGCACCGCACTGGACAGTAAAAAGAGACCTTTAGTATGCGCAGATATACATACAAAGAAAAGGACAACCGGTGACACCAAAAAGGGCTCAATCGAACTAACTTACCATTCATCCTTGTGATGAGGGGTTGCTATTTATTTTTTTGCTAATTTAGCGTTGTCGACCTGGTCGCCAACCTTCGTCAAACGAAAGGGGAACACATTGCAAGTCGTCGCTACGCCAACTGGCCACGAGCTACCCTTCCGGGCTGCTGATTTTGAGACCCTCACCGAGGCAATGGATTACGCCGCCAGGGGCGACACCGGAGCCAACTTCTACACCGGCCGCGGCGTCATTTACGCCAGCATTTCCTACTCCGAGTTAAGAGACCAGGCTATTGAACTGGGCCGTAAGCTACTCGGCCTTGGTTTGAACAAAGGCGACCGCGTTGCCCTGGTCGCAGAGACCAACCCCGAGTTCATCAAGTTTTTCTACGCCTGCCAATACAGCGGACTCATTCCAGTGGCACTGCCTGCGTCCGTAAAAATAGGCGCGCACAGTACCTATGTGGCGCAATTGCAGCGCTTGCTTGAAGCCAGCCACGCCGAAGTGGCGGTAGCATCTGAGGGCTACCTGCCTTTCCTGCAGGAAGCCAGTGAAGGCCTGGGCATGCGCATGGTTGACCAACCCAGTGCGTTCCATGACCTGCCAGCCAACGACTTGCCTCTACCCACGATTTGCCCCCAGGATATCGCCTATATTCAGTACACCTCCGGCAGTACACGCTTTCCGCGCGGAGTGGTCATTGAGCACCGCACTGTCATGGCTAACTTGCAAGCCATCAGGCAAGGCCTGGAGCTGAACAATAAAGATCGCTTCATGTCATGGCTGCCCTTTTACCACGATATGGGCCTGGTGGGTTTTGTGCTGGTACCCATGTCTGCGCAGGTTTCCGTGGACTACCTGGACACTCGCGAATTTGCGATGCGGCCGCGTCAATGGCTAAACCTGATGACCCAATCCCGCGCCACTATTTCATTTGCGCCGTCCTTCGGTTATGACTTGTGCGCGCGCCGGGTACGGGAAAATGATCTCAAGAATTACGACCTCAGCAACTGGCGGGTAGCAGGCATCGGAGCGGAAATGATTCGCCCCCAGACCCTGGAGAAGTTCGCTGAGTTACTGGCTCCATGCGGTTTCGATCAGCGCGCTTTCCTGGCCTGTTATGGCATGGCCGAGTGTACACTTGGCATAAGCTTCTCTCCCCTGAACACCGGTTTTACTACACATTATATCGATAGCGATCACCTCTCAGACCATCACGAGGCAGTCTTGATGGATGAAAATGAGCCGGAAGGCCGCGGCCGTCACTTCGTAAACTGTGGTAAGCCACTGGCTAATTTTGAGGTGGAAATACGTGACGACGAAGGCGTGGTACTGGCAGACTGGCACAGCGGTGTCATCCATTTGCGCAGCCCTAGCATCATGTCCGGTTACTTCAACCTACCGGAAGAAACCAGCCACGCGCTGTGCGGTGAGGGCTGGCTCAATACCGGTGATATCGGCTATACCGTTGACGGCGCACTGACTATTACCGGTCGCAAAAAAGACCTGATCATTATTCATGGGCGCAACATTTGGCCACAGGATCTTGAACACATCGCCGAGACCCAACCCGAAGTACGCGTCGGTGAAGCACTGGCCTTTTCCGTACCGGACCACGAGGGCGAAGAACTCTGCGTGCTGGTTGTCCAGTGTCGCGAAACAGACCCCACCAAGCGCAGCAACCTGGTACGTCGCCTGACTGCCCTGTTGCGCATGGAGATGAGCCTGGACTGCTATGTAGAACTGGTTCCTATCCATTCCCTGCCCAGGACGTCCTCCGGCAAGCTCTCTCGCGCCAAGGCACGACTGGATTTCATTGCCGCTCACGATGCCGACAAGCTCGGTGCGGTTACTGAAGAAGTACGCCTGAGGGTGGCATCAGCCTGAAGCTCCGTGGCAGCCTGATCGCCCTTACCGGCGCCACCGGTTTTATTGGCACAACCCTCTGTCGCATACTCCACAGCGAAGGCGCACACATTCGCGCCCTGGTACGCAATCCACAAGCTGCCGCCAGGCTCCGCTCTTTCGGTGTCGAACTTATCAGCGGCGACCTGCACGATCACCATGCCCTGCACGCCCTGCTGGACGGCAGCCAGGCCATCCTTCACCTGGCCGGAGCAGTGCGTGGGCACAACTACGAGAGCTTCGAGACCACCAATGTGCAGGGCACTGGCAATCTCTGCGCGGCGGCCCGGTCCCAAACCAGTCCGCCACGAATCCTGCACTTTTCATCAATCGTGGCACGCGAACCCCAGCTGTCCTGGTATTCACGCAGCAAACGTGCTGCTGAAAATTGCTTACGACTGGATGAGACAGGGCTGCAATGGACAATTATTCGTCCGCCGGCTGTATACGGCCCTGGCGACAAGGAAATGCTGCCCATCTTCCGGACCATGGCTAAAGGCATTGCCCCCGTGCCCGGCGACGTTAGCGCACGCACCTCACTCATTCATGTGGATGACCTGGCCGCAGCGACCATTCGCTGCCTGGTGACGGATACGATATCCGGGCAGATTTTCCAGCTTCACGACGGCAGGGTCGGCGGTTACGACTGGGCTGAAATGGCCGCTATTGCCGCACAAGTCTATGGGCGACCGGTGCGCTTGTGGCCCGTGCCGCGGTTATTATTAAACACCATCGCGGCAACCAACCTGCGCCTGGCCAAACTCAGCGGTAGAGCGCCTATGCTCACCCCCCCCAAACTGCGGGAGCTGCGGCACCCGGACTGGGTCGCAGACAATAGCGCCATCAGTGCTGCTATCGGCTGGAGTCCTCACATTGAACTGCAGCAGGGTCTGCAAGCGCTGCAAAAATCGGCATTTTGACAACAAAATAGTCCACTGACCGCCGCTACAGCTGCGCTATAATAATCGGCTATTTTCAATTTTCTTGATGCCCTATGGCTGAGTTCATTGTCGGTAACTCCCTGCGCAAATTTGCTCGAGAAGACCGATTCTTACAAGTACTGCTGTGGCGACTGGACTATGCGTTAGTGTGGACGCTTACCAGCCTGTTCCATCTGCTCCCAATCGACACCGCCTCGCGTCTCGGCGCACGAGTAGGCACCTGGATAGGGCCGCGTTTGCAGCGCAAACATGCCATCTTCCGCGAAAACCTGCGCAGCGCCTTTCCCGAACTTGCCGATAGTGAGCTCGACGACTTGCTGTCACGGGCCTGGGGACAGGCTGGACGCGTTATGGCTGAATACAGACACCTGGACACCATCCTCAAAGAGGATAGCCGTCTTGAAATCATCATCCGCGAACCCATTGTCACCTATAGCGAACCGAACCAACCCTGTGTCATCGTAACCGCACACCACAACAACTGGGAGGTGGTGGGCTCGGCCATGGCCAAACTGGGCATTCCCAATGCCAGCCTGTACTCTCCACCCACTAATCCCTACCTCGACAAGCTGTTGCTAGATAGTCGAGCTGCGCTTAACTGTAAATTGCTGCCCCGGGACAATAGTACTCGCGGGCTAATGCGGGCGCTCAAACAGGGCCGCACTGCGGCCATGGTCATCGATCGGAGGGTGGATGAAGGGGTACCTATCCGCTTTTTTGACCAGGATAAATTATCTACCCTGTTACCCGCCAAGCTGGCCTTTAAATTCCACTGTGATCTGGTGCCCGTACAAGTTGAACGCATTAAGGACGCTCATTTCCGGGTTACATTCCACCCCCCTGTAACCCCGCGCAATGCCACCGCCGACGAGGACAGCCGGGCCGTGGACGTCATTCAGCAGGTACACCATCTATTCGAAGGCTGGATACGGGCAGAACCGCAAGGCTGGTTTTGCTCGAAACGATTGTGGCCAAAGGGTAAAATCAAACAAATCGAGGATGTCGGTGAGAAAACCGACGTGGATACTTATGCAGCTTGAGAAAGAACATCAGTCTATTCGGCTGTTCGAGAACGACTTCCTCGAACGCTTGTCTCACGTGCACCCGTTAACCCCGCTGCTCTTGTGGGGACCTGTGGTTGTCTGGTTGTTGTGGCGCAGCTTCGCGCTGCATCACTTGCCGCTTATGCCAGTGCTAGCCATTGGTGCTGCCGGCATGTTTGTCTGGACCCTCACAGAATACTTGCTGCACCGCTTCCTGTTTCACTATCCCGCGCGTAGCAAGCCAGGCAAGTGGCTGGTCTTCCTGTTCCATGGCAATCACCACCACGACCCCAAGGACAAGACACGATTAGTAATGCCCCCCGCTGGGGCAATACCCATTATGGCAGCGCTGTACATGAGTTTTAGCCTGGTCCTGGGCAAGCCCTGGATCGAGCCGTTTACTGCCTTTTTCATTGTTGGCTACCTGATTTACGATTACATTCACTATTCCACGCACCACTTCCCCATGCGTAACCCGGTGGCAAAATACCTCAAGATTTATCACCTGAAACACCATTTTTCAGGCCAGAAAGGCCGCTACGGTGTCAGCTCTCCCCTGTGGGACCGTATATTTGGCACCACACCAGACCAGGACTGAAATCTGAAAAATGGCTCAGTTCTTACTGATACCGAAACGTATTGCTCGCGCCCTACCCGTTCTGGGCAGGGCCAGCCAATGGCTGGAAGCACAGGCATTTCGTTTTATTTTCTGGTTTGTGAACACGCTCTCTCCGGAAAACGCCAGTGCATTGGCCGCCTTCGCCTTCGGCCTGGTTGGTCCGCACACCGCCAAGGCAGGCAAGGCCGAGACCAATCTCGCTATCGCCTTTCCCGATGAATCGGCTCAATGGCGTCGCCACACCGTCAAGCAAATATTTCGCTACCTGGGGAAATCCGCTGCGGAGCTGATCAAGCTGCAACAAATTTGGATAGAGCGGGATCAACGCCTGGAATTCGACTTGCGACCCGGCATCGAAGAGATACTCGATGCCAGAGCTCCGGTAGTGTATGTGAGTGCTCATGTCGGCGCCTGGCAGTTGACCAACCTGCTTGCGCTGCGCTACCAGCTGTCCATCAGCACTGTCTATGCGACCGAATCAAATCCCGCCATGCAGAAGATGTTATTCAAATTGCGGGAATATTTTGGCGTTAAGCTGATTCCAACCGATGCCGGGGTCAGACCACTGCTTAAAGAATTGAAAGACGGCAATTCCATCGGCCTGGCCATGGACACACGGCTGGACACCGGTCAAATGCTACCTTTTTTTGGCAGGGATGCCCTCACTAACACCAGCGCCGCACGGCTGGCCCTCCTCTCAGGTGCAGCACTGGTTCCTGTCCGTGCGCAACGCCTGGGCAAGGCTCGCTACAAGATCACAATATATGAACCCCTGGTCAGTTCAAATCCCGACGCCTCTACCGAGGAACAGGCTAACGACTTGAGCCGCCAAATTAATTCTCACTTTGAACAATGGATCACTGACAATCCCGAGCAATGGATCTGCCTGAAGCGACGCTGGCCCAAAGCGAATAAACTCTAAGGCTTATGGGACCGCGCCAGGTATTCCAGCGACTGCATCTCCTGCAAGCGACTGCAGGTACGCTGGAATTCAAACTCCAGCCGCCCACCGCTATAGAGCTCCAATAGCGGCACCGCCGCCGACACCACCAGTTTGACATTGCGATCGTAGAACTCATCCACCAGGTTGATAAAGCGACGCGCCAGGTCATCCGTCGCCGCACTCATCTGCGGCACGTTCCCCAGCAGCACGGCGTGATAGATTCGGGCCAGTTCAATATAGTCATTCTGGCTGCGCGGCCCATCGCACAGCTCAGCAAATTCAAACCACACCACATCGTCTGCCACCCAGCGGCTGCTGAGGTAGCGGCCGTTTATCTCCAGGCGCTCCCACTGTTGGCCGCTGTGGGGCGCAAGGGCCTCAAAACTGCGCAGCAGGCTGCGGTCTGCCTCTTCATCCAGCGGATAGTGGTATAACTCAGCTTTTTCCAGAACACGCAAACGGTAATCCACGCCAGCATCCACATTTACCACTTCAGTATAGCGGTTGATGAGGCCTATCGCCGGTAGAAAGCGCTGACGCTGCAGACCATTCCTGTAGAGCTCATCGGGAATGATATTGGAGGTCGCTACCAACGTTACCCCCCGCTCGAACAGGCACTCCATCAAGCTACCCAGGATCATCGCGTCAGTAATGTCGGAGACAAAAAACTCGTCAAAGCACAGCACCCGCGCTTCACGAGCCAGCTTGTCAGCGACCAGTTCCAGTGGATTCTTTTTACCCTCCAGAACCCGTAACTCAGCGTGCACTCTTTGCATAAAGCGATGGAAATGCACGCGCATTTTACGCTGAAAAGGCAAGCAATCGAAAAAAGTATCTACCAGGTAGGTTTTGCCGCGCCCGACTCCTCCCCACAGGTAAAGGCCGCGCACAGGCTCGGCTTGTTGCCCCTGCCAACGTCGCCAGCGACGCTGTAGAAAATTGCTGTTGGCCTCAGCCGAGTCAGCCATCACCAGTTTTTGGTACAGCGCATCGAGTTTTTCCACCGCCAGGCGCTGGGCAGAGTCCTCCAGGAACTCCTCGCGCTGTAAATCCTTTTGATAACGTTCCAGTGGGCTGCTCATTGGGGCACACTTTAACCAGCTACCAGGATATTGGCAACGCAGTTTGTCAACGCTACTGTCACGCCACCGAAGTCGTTATAATGGTGCAAAATGCAACTTTGAGGTTTTATCACGTGTACAGTATCAGCACTCTGATAGTAGTAGCTTTAGGAGCTTTGGTGGCAGGCCTGGGCGCGGGCGCTCTCTACAGCAGGCGCCTGTCGCCTGATACGCGCAAGCAGCGCGAACTGGAACGCTCCCTGGAACGCCTGCTACAGCAACAGAAGGATTACCAGCACGAAGTCGCCGAGCATTTTACGGACACGGCGAAACTGCTGAATAACCTCGCTGAAAGCTATCGCGATGTACACAACCACCTGGCCGGAGGTGCCAGCGAGCTCTGCGATGACCAGGCCGGCAACATCCTCAGGCGACTGCCCGCTAGCTCCATGGCCGATTTCGCCGCCGAACCAGACCTGGATGGCGTACAGCCCCCCCTGGACTATGCACCCAAGGCCTCACCCCACGCACCGGGTGTATTAAACGAGGAGTTTGGTCTGGACAAACAAGCCGAACCGGCCGAGCCGGCCCAGGTATTGGAAGAAATGGTCATACCCAAGCAGGCCTGACCCACCTCAGGAAAACGAAAGCAGCCTGTTGAAAAAGTCTCAGCCGAGTGCGAGACAAGGCAAAAATGGGCGAGAAAGCGCAGTGTACACGCCAGTACATGAGCATTTGACCGGGCTGGCGCACCAGCACATTTTTAACGCCGTATCGTGCCGGGTGAGGGTTTTTCAAGCTGCTGCTAGACCGGGTTGTCGATATCAATAAACTGGTGTTCAATATCCAGCCGCTGCGCTACTTCGACACCCAGTGCCTGCACGCCATAACGCTCGGTGGCGTGATGACCAGCGGCAATGAAATGTATGCCCTCCTCACGTGCCACGTGCACAGTCTGTTCCGAGATCTCACCACTTATAAAAATGTCAGCGCCAGCAGCCAGAGCCTGCTCAATAAAGCCCTGCCCTGCCCCTGTACACCAGGCGACCCGGCGCACTGTAGCCTGCGCATCTCCGATAAGCAGGGCGGCGCGGCCAAGACGCTGCTCTATTCGCTCCATTAAATCGGCTACCCGGGTAGCGCCTGCGAAACTGCCAACATTACCTACTACATCCGCATCCAGGGGGTTGAGCTCGCCCTCCACAGAAATATCCAGTAATCGCGCCAGGCAGGCGTTGTTACCAAACTGTGGATGCGCATCCAATGGCAGGTGGTAGGCCAGCAGGCTCACGTCACTGGCCAACAGCGCCGCTATCCGGCGACGCTTCATACCGGTAATTGCTTCGTTTTCGCCGCGCCAAAAAAAACCATGGTGTACCAGGATTGCATCAGCATCTACGGCAATAGCCGCATCAATAAGTTGCTGGCAAGCGGTCACACCAGATACCAGGCGGCTGACCTCGGCCCTACCTTCGATCTGCAAACCATTGGGGCAGTAATCGCGAAACTTCTGTGGCTGCAAAATTTCTTCCAGAGTGAGTTGAAGTTCACGCAAGGAAATCGGCATGGGGCATTCTCCTGTGACATGCTATGTGTATAATTTCCACCCGCGTCAGTGTAGGACACAGCACCAATGAAAAAGTTATTGCAGTTTATCACCTGGCCGTCCATTGCCGGGATAATGGCAGCCATCATAATTTTGCAGGCCAGCCAACCGCAAGAACGCGCTGCCACGGCCATGGTAAGCAGTTTTGCCGAGGCGGTGCGACTGGCTGCACCCTCGGTGGTTAATATCTACACCAGTAAACGAGTCTCCAGCCGGCGCAATCCCTCGCTGGACGACCCCAACTATCGCCGGCTCCTCGACGGAGGCAACCAGCGCCGCGAGCGCATTCAACGCTCCCTGGGATCCGGAGTAATCGTGTCTGAACAGGGACTGGTGTTGACCAGCAGACATATTATCAGCGGCGCTGACGAAATCCTTGTGCTGCTGCACGATGGTCGCAGCGGTCTGGCCCAGGTTATCGGCAGCGACCCCGATACCGACCTGGCGGTATTACAAATAGGTCTCGATAATCTTCATGCTATTACCCTGGGTAACCCCGATCGCGCCCGCGTCGGCGATGTGGTACTGGCGATTGGCAACCCCTACGGCTTCGGCCACTCGGTGTCACAGGGTATTGTTTCGGCGATGGGCCGTTACGGTCTCAATCTCAGCACCTACGAGGATTTCATCCAGACAGATGCGGCTATCCACCAGGGCAATTCGGGGGGCGCGCTGATCGACACCCAGGGCCGCCTGCTGGGCATAAATGCAGCCACCTACTCGCGCAGTGGTGAATCCACAGGCATCGGCCTGGCCACCCCGGTAGACCTGGCCATGGGTGTCACCCAGGACCTGGTCAGTTTCGGCAAGGTCATCCGCGGCTGGATGGGCCTGGAAGTACAGGCGGTTTACATGCCGGGGCAACAACGGCCCACACTACTGGTAACTGGCACACATCCTCAGGGGCCCGCCGCTCGCTCTGGCATACGCCAGGGGGACATCATCACCCACATCAACATGCAACCGGTGGTGGACGGGCAGGCCACCATGCACCAGATCGCCCTGCTGCGTCCTGGAGACATGGTGGAAGTAAGCCTGCGCAGGGAAACTGAGGAACTGGATGTAGAGGTTATCGTGGGAATCAGGCCGGAGCGCAGGCAAAATTAACGCTCGGAATTTTTCGTTTCCAGCATTTCTAATCGAACCTCAGCCGAGCGGGCATGAGCCTGCAGCGACTCGCCCCGGGCGAGTACCGAAACCAGCGGTGCTAATTCCACCAGGCCAGCATCGCTGCACATAATCACCGAGCTGCGTTTTTGGAAATCGTACACCCCCAGTGGTGATGAAAACCTGGCGGTACCCGAGGTAGGCAGTACATGATTGGGGCCAGCACAGTAATCTCCGAACGCTTCGGCACTGTTACGACCCAGAAAAATAGCGCCGGCGTGGCGGATCTGAGGCAACAGCGTTTCAGCATTTTCGACCGAAAGTTCAAGGTGCTCTGGCGCCACCCGGTTGGCGATAGCAATGGCTTCGTTGAGATCGCGCGTCAGGATCATGGCACCGCGCTTGCCAAGCGATTCGCGAATGATGTCGGCCCGGTCCATCTGTGGCAGCAGGCGCTCCATACTGGCAACTACCGCATCCAGGTACTGCTGCTGTGGCGCCAGCAAAATGGCCTGTGCATCCTCGTCGTGTTCAGCCTGGGAGAACAAATCCAATGCCAGCCAGTCGGCCGGTGTCGTGCCATCGCTGATTATCAATATCTCAGAGGGGCCAGCGACCATATCAATGCCCACCTGGCCAAAGACCCTGCGTTTGGCGGTGGCGACGTAGATGTTGCCCGGTCCAACAATTTTATCAACCCGCGGAATCGTCTCAGTACCGTAGGCCAGGGCCGCAATGGCCTGCGCTCCACCAATGGTAAAAACCCGGTCCGCACCCGCCACGGCGGCAGCGGCCAACACCAGCTCACTGACTTCCCCGCGGGGTGCCGGTACCACCATGATAATCTCGTCCACTCCCGCTACTTTGGCGGGCACAATATTCATCAGCACAGATGAGGGATAACTGGCTTTGCCGCCGGGTACGTAGACACCAACCCGCTGCAGCGCCACAATTTGCTGCCCCAGCAGAGAACCCTGGGCATCCTTATAGCTCCAGGATTCCTGCTTCTGCCGCTGATGGAAGTCACGGATTCGAGCAGCTGCAGCTTCCAGTGCCTGTCGCTCCGTGGCGTCGATATTTGCCAGCGCTGCCTGCAAACGCTCAGCAGGCAATTCCAGTTGCGCTGCGCTATCAATCTGCAGCTGGTCGAACTGCTGGCAGTACTCAATAACAGCCGCATCTCCACGCTGGCGCACAGCGCAGACAATGTCATCGACTGCTGCAAGAATCGCCGGGTCGGTATCATCACTCCAGGCAATCAACGCTTGCAGCTGCGCATCAAATTCTTCGCTACGGGTATCCAGGCGTTGCATCATCAGCCCTGCTCCACCGCCGCCGTGAGTGCTTGCACTACGCATTGAATGGCATCGTGCTTACTGCGCATTGCCGCTTTGTTGACCACCAGTCGGGAACTGATATCGGCAATATGATCGCGTGGCTCCAGGCCATTGGCGCGCAGGGTATTGCCAGTATCCACAATATCAACAATCAGATCTGCCAGGTTCATCATCGGTGCCAACTCCATCGCTCCATAGAGTTTGATCACATCCGCATGCATACCCTGTTCTGCAAAAAAACGCCGGGCCACATTGGTAAATTTTGTCGCCACCCGTACCCGGCTGCTACCCGGCTGCCAACCCACCGGTGCCGCCGTCATCAAACAGCAGCGGGCGATGCGCAAATCCAACGGCTCGTAGAGGCCACCAGCACCCTGCTCTAACAAAACATCCTTACCGACAACACCCAGGTCAGCCGCCCCGTGCCGCACATAAGTGGGTACATCTGTACCGCGCAGCAGTAATAGCCTCACACCCTCCAGGCTGGTCTCGAAAACAAGCTTGCGGCTGTTGTGGATATCCTCACTGGGTACAATACCCGCCCGCGCCAGCAGCGGCAGGGTATCTTTCAATATTCTGCCTTTAGTCAGCGCTATGGTTAGATTACTTGACATACCACTGTGCTCAACTCGATTGAGAAGCCCACTGGGCAGGGGTAAAAGTGCGAATATTCACCGCGTGAATTGTACCGTCGGCAATATGCGGATTGAGCACAGCATAAACCAGTTGTTGTTTTTTGACCGGGCGCAACTCGGCGAACAACTCACCTATAGCCAGAATATCAAAACGATTGCCCTCACCGGCCACGCGGATCTCACAATCGTCCAACGCTGCTTCCAGCAATGCCTTTATTTCTTCCGGCTGCATAAGTTACCTTCCTGTTGGTGCTCGGCGCGCTACGTACGGGAGCGCGATTCTAGGAGAAAACCACCCTGAAGGCGAGCGGTTTGACCGACTCTGTCCGCCTCAGACGGCGCTGCCCAGTTGTCTATAACAGCATTGAGGTCGCCATCGTAGTCCTTTGCCGCTGCCTGGAACTGATTGCGATAAATCAGCCCCAGGTTAATTGTCTCGACAATAAGGTTGCGCAATTTCCAGCCGTTCTTGGTCTTGCGCATCTGGTACTGGATGACGTAGGGATCAGCGGCATCACCGTAAATAAGCTGGGTAATAGACATACTATTACCTTCCGAAACTGCTCCCTCCGGGCGCTGCACTTCGGTCTTGCTGCCACCGAAAGCAATAAGGCCTTTACCGTAGGTACGCACCAGGCCGATACGCATCACTTCGGTAAAACGCTCTACCTGGGCGCGCAACTCCAGCTTGCCTTCCTTGCTAAGGCTTAAGTAGCGCTGCCGACTGGCATAGGGACCCATAATCGCCCGTGAAAAACCTGCAAAGTCGATAACCTCATCGAGTATTGGCTGCAACTCATCGTAATAACGCTGCGGGTCCGCGCTCGCATAGTCGCCAGCCTTCTCTACCACGACCATCACACGTTCTGTGGTGGATTCGATCACATCGTAGGGATCTGTTGGTGCTGGTGATGCCGCCGCCCACAGTGGTACTGCCAGCAGCAGCAACGCGGCCAGGCACAGCACCCTTTGATACAGTTTGCAAAGCATATTATTTCCCTGATACTGAATGTGCGTTTCTTTCATCTGGTTCCACTATATAATGCAGACGCCCGCACTTCCAGATTCGACTGCCGTGAGGGGAAAGAGTTCAGACACAATGGCGTGGCGGAACGTACTGTAACAGGATTATTGCTCTTATGCTGATAGCTTCAGCTGCTATTTTGATCGGCTTTATCATTCTCGTCTGGAGCGCAGACCTGTTTGTCGCGGGAGCCGCCGCCATGGCCGAAAACATGGGCATGTCACCCATTTTGATCGGCCTCACCATCGTATCCCTGGGCACTTCTGCACCAGAAGTACTGGTCTCAATTAACGCCACGATATCTGGCACAGGTGAGTTGGCAGTGGGCAACGCCATCGGCTCAAACATCGCCAATATGGGCATGGTTTTGGGCATCACCGTACTGATCGCGCCGCTACCGGTACATCGCAACCGGTTGAGGAGAGAAGTACCCACATTGCTGGCGGTCACGCTCGGTTGCGGCCTGTTATTGCTGGATGGCCGGCTGGACTGGATAGACGGGACGCTAATGTTGGCGGCGCTCGCTTTCATCCTGATAGAAATGATCCGCTCCCAGTCACACGACCCCAATGCCGCTGAAGAAGCCAATGTCGAAGAACTTCCGCACATGATGCCCAAGCGTGCCTGGACAAGTTTCGCCATCGGCCTGGTGTTATTGATAGCCAGTTCAAAAATCCTCGTCTGGGGAGCCACTAATATTGCTCTGGAACTGGGTGTTAGCCCGCTGGTCATAGGGCTTTCCGTGGTGGCCGTGGGTACCAGTTTACCCGAGTTGGCAGCGTCACTGGCCAGTGCCATGAAAGGCCACGCCGAAATCGCCCTGGGCAATGTCCTGGGCTCAAACCTGTTCAATTTGCTGGGTGTCATGTCGCTGCCAGGCTTGTTTACTACACAGGTGTTGGAGGCGGAGGTTTTGACCCGGGATTACGCAGCCATGACGGGTATTACCCTGGTGCTCGCCGCCAGCTTATATGGGAGTTTTTTGCTCCCGGCAACAGCCAACGGAAGCAACCAACACCAGATCGGACGGGTGATGGGGGTAGTGCTGCTGAGCATTTACGCGCTCTATTATTACTGGCTGTTTCAAACCGCCCGTTAACCATTCATCGACTCACAGAGATTCGTCAAGTGTCACTAATTGCTAACCCCGACTACCTTGCCACAGCGCGACGCACCATCGAGATGGAGCGTGACGCGATCAACGACTTGCTGGCGAGGGTGGACGATAGTTTCTCACTGGCCTGCGAGATCCTGCTGAAAACCAAGGGCCGGGTGGTGGTCACTGGTATGGGAAAATCCGGCCATATCGGTACCAAGATTGCGGCAACACTGGCTAGCACGGGCACTCCCGCCCTGTTCGTACACCCGGGCGAAGCCAGCCATGGCGATCTGGGAATGATTACCGATCAGGACTCGGTAATCGCGCTGTCCAATAGCGGCAGCACCAGTGAAGTCATCACCCTGCTACCGCTGTTAAAACGCATGGGCGTGCCGCTGATCACCATGACCGGCAATGCCAATTCGGTACTGGCACAGGCCGCTGACGTGAACCTGGACACGTCGGTACGGGAAGAAGCCTGCCCACTGGATATGGCGCCCACCTCCAGCACCACGGTTTGCCTGGTGGCCGGCGATGCCATCGCCATGGCCCTGCTGGAAGCGCGCGGCTTTACCGCCGAAGATTTTGCATTCTCACACCCCGGCGGCGCACTGGGGCGCAAATTATTGCTCAAAGTAGATGACATCATGCACAGCGGGGATGCGATACCCTGCGTATCGAATACGGCCAGAGTGGACCGCGCCTTGCTTGAGGTAACCACCAAAGGCCTGGGCTTGACCGCTGTAGTAGACGATAGTGGCAGGCTACAGGGGGTATTCACCGATGGTGACTTGCGCCGCGCACTGGATCACAGGATAGATATCCACGAGACTCCGATTGACAGTGTTATGACCATTAACGGCGTCACCATCAATGCAAGTATTCTTGCTGCTGAGGCACTACACATTATGGAAGAGCACTCGATTACTGCACTAGTGGTTGTAGATGCTGAAAACATACCTGTGGGAGTGGTTCATCTGCACGATATACTCAAGGCGGGTGTCGCGTGAGCCTGGCGCTGGAAAAAGCGCGGCAGGTTAAGCTGCTGGTACTGGATGTGGACGGCGTACTCAGTGATGGGCGCCTGCTCTACTCTGATGATGGCTGTGAGACCAAGGCCTTTTTTACCGCCGATGGCCTGGGCATCAAACTACTGCAGAGCGAGGGCGTGCAGGTCGCTATTATTACCGGCAGGAGCTCCGAAATCGTCGCCAGGCGTGCCCGGGAGCTGGGAATAAAGCACCTGGTACAAGGTCGAGACGACAAGCTTGTAGCCTTGCGTGAGCTACTGGCGGAGTTGAATCTGGATCTTGCCGCCACCGCTTATATGGGCGATGACCTCCCCGACCTCAGTGCTATACAAGCCTGTGGCCTGGGTATGACGGTGGCTGATGGTTGCGAGTTTGTTGCCAGTCATGCGGACTGGCGTAGCCAGCGACCCGGTGGCCGCGGTGCCGTGCGCGAAGCCTGCGAGTTTATTCTCCAGGCCCAGGACAAGCTGGCACAGCTACAGTCCCGGTTCCTGAACGGCAGCACCGAAGCGTGAAATTTTGGCGCATTTTCAGCTTCGTCTGTCCGCGCGCTCGAACTATCCTGTGAACATGCCAAGTTTGCCGTTTATCGCCCTCCTTGTCCTTGTGCCGGGCTCCCTTGCAGCGCCCTCGCTTGCCCTGGAAAGTGATTCTGAGCAGCCCATTCGCATAGTGGCTGACGAGGCTCTGCGAGATGAACGAACCGGGCTGACTGTGTACCGGGGCAACGTGCAGATGGACCAGGGCACTATCCGCATCGAAGCGGATCAAGTCACTATTTATCGCATCAAATCCGAGGGCGACAAGATAGTAGCTGAGGGCTCGCCGGCGCATATGCAGCAGCAACCGGACCCGGATAGCGCCCCCATGCATGCCTGGGCTGGTATTATCGAGTACTACCGCCTTGAAGACAGGATACATTTGCGTGGCGATGCCGTGCTTGAACAAGACGGCTCCAAAGTTCGCGGCGACCGCATCGACTATTACATCGAAGCACAACAAGTTAAAGCAACGGCCGACGAGAGTGACGGTACACGTCGCGTCGAGGTCGTAATTCCCTCCCATAGATTAAAAGAGTAAGCACTGCTGTGGCCATTCTTACCGCCAGCAATCTAGCCAAAAGTTATAAGGGTCGTGCCGTTGTACAGGACGTATCTCTGGAGGTCCGCAGTGGACAAATTGTCGGCCTGTTGGGCCCCAATGGAGCCGGTAAGACCACTTGTTTCTACATGATTGTTGGAATTATCACCGCCGACCGCGGCAGTATTGCCATCGATGGCCAGGATTTAACTGCACTGCCCATGCATGGCCGCGCCCGCAGGGGTATTGGCTACCTTCCCCAGGAGGCCTCCATATTTCGCAGGCTGTCTGTGGCCGATAACATTATGGCCATTTTGGAGAGCCGTTCAGACCTCAACCGACACCAGCGCCGAGAAAAAATGGAGCAGTTGCTGGAAGAATTCCACATCACACATATCAGGACCAGCCTCGGCATGTCACTGTCAGGCGGCGAGCGGCGCCGCGTTGAAATAGCCCGCGCGCTGGCTATAGAACCCGACTTCATCTTGCTGGACGAGCCCTTCGCCGGGGTAGATCCAATCTCGGTTAATGATATCAAGAAGATTATTGAGCACCTGCAATCACGCGGCATTGGCATTTTGATTACTGATCACAATGTTCGCGAAACCCTGGATATCTGCGAGAAAGCCTACATTGTCGGAGAGGGACACATCATTGCCACCGGCACTGCAGAGGATATTCTCGCCGACGACCAGGTGCGACAGGTGTACCTGGGGCACGAGTTCAAGTTATAGACGCCATGTTTCGCGACACTGTAGAACCCGCCATGCCATTTTCATGCCAAAGTTGCCAGTAAGCGCAGGCGGGGCTACACTGGGACTAATGCAGTTTCAAGATTTGCCATGAAACAATCGCTACAACTTAAGCTGGGCCAACATCTGGTAATGACGCCCCAGTTGCAGCAAGCAATCAAGTTGTTACAGCTCTCCACACTAGATCTACAGCAGGAAATCCAGCAAGTTCTGGAGACAAATCCGATGCTGGAAGTGAGCGAAGACGGAGACGGTGATGTGCCGCCACCGGACCAGGCCGAAAACAACGACAATACCGAAACCGAGGAAGTGGATGCGGTAGAAGTTTCCCTGGAGGCCACCGATATTTCCGACCCCAGTGCAAGTATTCCCACCGATCTCCCGGTCGACACACAGTGGGAAGACATTTACCAGTCGCCCATCAGTGGCAACATGAGTGGCAGTGACTCCCAGGACATGGACTTTGAGAGTCGCACTAGCATTCAGGAATCCCTGCGCGAACATATGCTGTGGCAACTCAACCTGACCCGCATGTCTGACCTGGACCGGGTAATCGCTCTCGCCATCATAGACGCCACCGACGACAACGGCAGACTCAGCCAGACTGCTGAGGAAATCTGGGAGTCCTTCGAGGCAGATATGGAGATTGAGCTGGACGAGGTCATGGCGGTGTTACATCGCCTGCAGCAGTTTGAACCCACCGGTATCTGCACCCATGACCTGCGTGAATGCCTGCTGGTACAATTGCAACAGCAGCCTGCCGAGACACCCTATCTTACAGAAGCCAAACTGCTGGTAAATCGCTACATGAAGTTGCTGGGTAACCGCGATTACGCACAATTAATACGCCGCAGCAAAATTCGCGAGCCAGAACTGAAAGAGGCGCTGGCACTTATTCAAACATTGAACCCAAACCCGGGCCAAAGCATAGGCGGCGACAATACCGAGTACATTGTTCCAGATGTATTCGTACGCAAGCAAAATGGCAGCTGGGTGGTTGAGCTCAATCCTGATGTTGCGCCCAAACTGAGGATCAACAATACTTATGCGAGCTTGATAAAACGCGCCGACAACAGCCCCGACAACACCTATATGCGCGACAATTTGCAGGAGGCACGCTGGTTCCTGAAGAGCCTGCAGAGTCGGAACGAAACCCTGATGAAGGTCGCCACCAGAATTGTAGAGCACCAGCGCGCCTTTCTGGAATACGGCGACGAAGCCATGAAGCCCCTGGTATTGCACGACATCGCCGAGGCGGTGGAAATGCACGAATCAACTATTTCCCGGGTAACCACCCAGAAGTACATGCACACACCCCGCGGCATCTACGAGCTCAAGTATTTCTTTTCCAGCCATGTAAGCACCACCTCCGGAGGAGAGTGCTCGTCGACTGCCATTCGTGCACTCATCAAAAAGTTGGTAGCGGTTGAAAATCCGCGCAAGCCACTCAGTGACAATAAAATAACCAAACTGCTGGAGGAGCAGGGGATTAAAGTAGCTAGAAGAACCATAGCCAAATACCGGGAATCCCTGATGATTCCACCATCCAATGAGCGCAAGAGACTCGTATGAGTTGCGCTCAACCAAAGTACTTGAAATGTAACTAGGAGCGGCGTATGCAAATTACAATCAGTGGTCATCATGTCGAAGTCACCCCCGCACTAAAGGACTATGTGCTGGCAAAATTTGATCGGCTTCAACGTCACTTTGACCAAATCACCAACACTGATGTGACACTGATAGTCGAAAAACTGGTACAAAAAGCCGAGGCGACCATTCATGTTTCCGGGGCCGATATTTTTGCCACCGCAGAATCTGAAGATATGTATGCTGCCATTGACCTGCTGGCAGACAAACTGGACAGGCAACTCATCAAACACAAGGAAAAAAACCGCGGCCACTGATGTTTAAACTAAATACACTACTCACCCCCGCGCGCTGCCTCTGCCGCGCGCCCGGGGTCAGCAAAAAGCGACTCTTTGAAACTACCGCTAACTTTATCAGCGCGGATCAGGACAGCCTCGAATCCAGCGAAGTCTATACCAAGTTATTGGCGCGCGAACGCTTGGGCAGCACTGCTTTGGGAGACGGTATTGCCATTCCCCACTGCCGCGTCAGCAATTGCGAAAAATCCGTAGGCACGCTCATCACCCTGGATGAAGGCATCGATTTTGATGCACCCGACGGCGCTACGGTTGATATCCTGTTTCTGTTACTGGTGCCAGAGGAGGAGCAACAGGAGCATTTAAACATCCTGGCCGGACTGGCCCAGCTACTCAGTAATCATGGATTTTGCGAAGCACTGCGCGCCGCATCATCGAACGAGGAACTCTACCGCGCTGCGGTCGAGTTTCAAATCTGAGGGTAGCGATGTAATGCGGCTGATTATTATCAGCGGCCGCTCAGGCTCAGGCAAGAGCACCGCCCTGCATCAGCTTGAAGATGAGGGTTTCTACTGTATAGATAACCTGCCGGCGGCACTGCTGCCGGCTCTGGTAGAGCGGGCTCTCGACGATGAATTGTCAGCCGCCGGACTGGCTGTCTGTATTGACGCCCGCAACGCGCACCGGGACCTGGGACATTTCCCTGAGTTGCTGGCGACGCTGCCAGACCTGATCAATGTCGACACTCTCTACCTCGATGCCGATGATGACAGCCTGATCAAGCGCTTCAGCGAAACTCGCCGACGCCACCCGCTCAGCAACGAGCAAACCACCCTGGCGGAGGCCATTGCCCGCGAACACGAGATTCTGGAGCCCATCGCCAGCAGCACTTCGCTGACCATAGATACCAGCCAGATGACTATCTATGAACTTCGTTCAGCGATCAGGGACCGGCTGCTGGGCGCGCAACAGGGCGGCATCTCTATTCTGTTTCAATCCTTCGGTTTCAAACGAGGACTACCCAGCGACGCCGACCTGTTGTGGGATCTGCGTGTATTACCCAATCCACACTGGGAGACTACCCTGAAATCGAAAACTGGCAGGGATCCTGAAGTCAGGGAGTTTCTGGAGCAAAAACCCATAGTGGAAGAGATGTTCGAGGATATTTGTGGTTTCCTGGATCGCTGGCTACCCCGCTACCGGGATAACAACCGCAGCTATATTACCGTCGCGCTTGGTTGTACCGGCGGCCAACATCGGTCAGTATACCTCGCCGAAAGACTATTCCATCGCTACCAGGGACAGTATCCTGAAGTCAAAATCAGGCACCGTGAATTACAGAGCTGATAAGTCGAATAATATGCTCCAGCAAGAAATAACAATTATCAATAAACTCGGACTACACGCGCGTGCCGCGGCCAAGTTCGTCAGCTGTACCTCAGCTTTTTCCAGTAAAATTATGGTTGGCCAGGATGGCAATCTCGTCGATGGAAAAAGCATAATGTCCATCATGATGTTGGCCGCAGCAAAGGGAACCCTACTGGAAATACAGGTAGATGGTGCGGATGAACAGGATGCTCTGGCGGCACTGATCCAGCTTATTGAGAATCGCTTCGACGAGGACGAGTAACCGTGCCTCACCAGGGAAAACAGAACAAAACACTGGCGCAACTGGACGAATTGGTCACGGCCCTGAGCAGTGGCACATTCGCCAATGTCAGGCGTATGCTTAACGCGCTTCCTCCCGCTGATATCGCCCATTTGCTGGAGTCATCTCCGCCCCCTACCCGTGCTGTGCTATGGCAGTTGGTGGACGATGCCGATGAAGGGGAAATTCTGCAAGAGTTGGGTGACGAGTTGCAGTCGCAATTTCTGCGCAGCATGGATGCAGAGAAGGTGGCCGCTACTACTGAAGGCCTGGAACCGGATGACGTCGCCGACATCCTGCAACGACTACCCGAAAAAGTTCTTCAAGAAGTCTTGCGCGCTATGGATCAGCAGGATCGCACCCGGGTAGAGCAGGTACTGGAATATCCGGAAAATACTGCCGGCGGCTTGATGAACACCGACACAATTACCGTGCGCGCTCGCCAGACGGTAGACGTGGTCCTGCGGTACCTGCGACGTCACGATGAAATTCCGGCAATGACTGACAATCTTATTGTGGTCAATCGCTCAGATCGGTTTATGGGCATACTGCCGCTACGCACCCTGCTTACCTCCGATCCAGCCGCCATAGTGCGCGACGTCATGGAAACCGATGTTGAGGCCATCGCCGCCGATATGGAAGACAGCGAGGTCGCCCAGTTATTTGAACGACACGACTGGGTGTCCGCACCCGTTGTGGACGAAGCCGGCAAGTTGCTGGGCCGCATCACCATTGATGACGTGGTTGATGTCATTCGCGAAGATGCAGATCACTCGCTAATGAGTATGGCGGGACTGGACGAAGACCAGGATACTTTTGCACCCGTATTGCAAACCATGCCGCGGCGGGCCATCTGGTTGGGCATCAACCTGCTGTCCGCCGCTGTCGCCGCATCGGTAGTCAGCCTGTTTCAGGACACAATTGAAAAAGTTGTCGCCCTGGCGGTGCTTATGCCCGTGGTTGCCAGCATGGGCGGTGCTGCCGGCAACCAGTCCCTGATCGTGATGGTACGCGGTATGGCGCTGGGCCAGATCGGCCGTAGCAACCAGAGTTGGCTGGTCAATCGTGAATTTGTGGTGGGCCTGCTAAACGGCATGCTGTGGTCCATGGTGGTCGCCGTGGCGGCTTCGCTCTGGTTTGGAGACTGGCTGATGGGTGCCATTATTGCCGCCGCCATGGTAATCAACCTGGTTACAGCAGGCCTGGCTGGCACCCTGATACCCATTGCCATGAAACGGCTGGATATCGACCCGGCCCTGGCTGGCGGAGTGGTTTTGACCACGGTAACCGATGTTGTGGGCTTCATGTCGTTTCTTGGACTGGCGACACTGTTTTATGCATGAGGAAGAGGAATATTCAGGCCCCAGTAAGTCGGCGCTTAAACGACAGATGACGGCGCTGCAAAAATTGGGCGAACAATTGGTGGGACTGAGTGATAATGAACTGGCGCGCATTCCTATAGACAGTGAGCAGCTATTGCGCGCGATCGAGGAAGCCCATCGTATTCGCAGCAATAGCGCCAGGCGGCGTCATATGCAATATATTGGCAAAGTTATGCGCACTATTGATGCCGAGGCCATTGCACGCGCCCTGGCAGATTTGCATCAAACACAACAGCACAATGTGGATATCTTCCACGAGCTGGAAAAGCTGAGAGATTCCCTGTTAAGCGATGGCGCGACAGCCATAGAAACGGTAATAGACAGGTTCCCCGCCGCCGACCGTCAGCACTTGCGACAACTGGTACGGCAGCAGCAACGGGAAAGTAGTAGCGGCAAGCCACCTGCTGCCAACCGCAAACTATTCAAATACCTGCGAGAACTTGCTGAAGCTGGTTAAGTATCAGCTTTCTGACGCCTCGGCACTCAATTCCTCAGTGCTCGATTGCTCTTCACCCGATTGTACAGGCCCTGCGGTATTGTCGAATATTCTCTCGAATGTCACTTCAGGTTCGTTCCACGGACCTTGCACCTGGTAGGTTGCACTGGAAAATCTGTCCATCTGTTTGGTAAACAACTTGCTGATTACATAGACTGCCGCCGCCGCTGGCAGCCCGCTAATCAGCGCTGCAACCCAGGGCAGGTTGCTGGCTATTGGCAGTGTGGCAACCAATTGTCCATCGACAGTCTCAGCCATTACATCGGCACTGCCAACAAACTCAAAGCGGCTTGAGGGGCCAGTAATCTGCATACTGGGTACCTCTATGGTGCCCTGCTCAAGCTGGAGCTGTCCTTCTATCTTGTCAAAAGGAATGCCCGACTGGAACATATAGGAAATATCCAGGCTCAGTCGGCGCACAAAATCTGCCAGGTTTAAAATGCCCACCACTCGCAAGGTGCCTTCCGCAGCACCGGAGGTCTTGAGAAAACTGCCCTGCCCCACGTTTATATCCAAATGCCCATGGGATTGCGCCAGCTCAAAGTCGCTGGGCGCACCAGGCCAGCGCAAATCAAGATCGACACGGCCCTGCTCGGTCTGGATTATCTGATCATAATTATATTGCTGCAGTACCTCTCCGAAATCCGTGAAGGTAAGCACGCCGCTGAGGTGGGTCTCTGGACTGTCCCCCTCTGCCAACCAGTCCAGCGTCAGGCCATCCTCGTCGCCAAGGTGCAGGCCACGCAAAGTACCGCGAATATTTCGAAAGTGATAATTGCGCCCCTTGTCTTCAAACTCAAAACTAACATCTCCCCACAGGTCTTCATTGTCACGAAGCTCCGCAATGGAGACAGTGGTTGGCGGTAAGCGAAATTCAGTGACATCAGCTGAATCGAGACGACCGGCAAAACTCTGGGAGAATTTACCTATATCAAGCCGGTCCAGCTTGATCTCCATCGACGCAAAATCATGCGGCAATGTTACTGCGCCCGCCAGCCAGTCCGTATGCGCGGATACCTGCCATTGATCAGGGGATTGATCTGCATTGATATCAAGCTGTTCGAAGCGCTGTCCGAATACTTCCAGCACGCCCACATGTAATTCGCGCACGCCCAGCAGCACCCCCGCTACGGCTGTACCTTCCCCGCCAGGCAGAATGTACTCATCGAGACACTCAGACCACTGTGCCCAGTCCAGTTTTTCCAGCTTGCCACCCACCAAAAAACGACCTGGCTGTTCAGCCGGCAGAGGCGCCCCAAAACCAAGAGAGCCGCCGGAAAAACCCTTATCAACCAGCACACCCAGATAGATTTCCCGCTGCAGATCCAGCAGCACGCGCCGTGGTCCTGCGCTAAGAGGAACCTGCAAATGCATAGCAGTTATGTCTGTCGCAGACTTGCCCCAAGGCTCCGGAAGATCCAGTGAGACACCCTGTAGATCACTGGTAATTTCCAGCTGTGCGCCACCTCCTCTGGGTACTCTTATATGCGCATCGAATTCAGCTTTACCCCTGGCAAGACGCAGTGCGTCCAGTTGCAGCCATTCCCTCACTGCCTCGGAGCGGACAGTTCCATGGGCCGCAATATCCAACTCGGCCAGGCCACCATCTGCCCGCCCCTGGCTTACGTCTGCCACCAGCGCTTCACCCCACAGGGAACCGGTTATACCCGTGGCAGAAAACCCCGCATCTGAGTTAAAGCCAAGCACACCGCGTACATCCTCAATACTTATATTAATACTGCCCGCGTCAACCCGTACCCCGTCCCAGACAGTTTGCACTTTTACCTGGGGTGGCTGCGTACTATCCGTCAGGTTTATCATCAATTGCAGGTCAGTCCGTAACGGGCCACTTAATTGCCAGTCGGCGAAGGTACTGCCGACCATTTTCTGTAGGGGTGAGGTATTCACAACCGTCAGCCCGTCTTGCGCATCCCCTGCTAAATGGCCTTCGATGGTCAATAGCAACTGTTTTTGCGAGTTGGTGCGCAATTCCACCCGGGTATCTCGCAGCTGGGAATCGAGCAGGGTGGCACTGTCGATGTACGCATCAACATCGGTATCATCAATCAATACCAGGCCATTCACGGCCTGTAATGGCGGCCAGTCCACGTGATAATTCAACTCGGTATCACGCACATCAAAGAAAAGCTGTACGGTGCGGTGATCACGATTCTTCAGGCTGCCACGCCAAATAAAGCCGCCTTCCGCGAAAGTGCCCTGACCAATACTGCCGTCCAACCAGTTCAACAGATTTTGACTGAGTGTGTAAGGCAGGTATCTAGCCTTCTTCAAAGCACGCGCCTGGGCCACACCCACCATCAAATCCATCTCGGCACCCACTTCAGTCTTGTGCCTGGGAAAATTGAGCGTAAACAAGCCCCGCGACTCTCCATCCTCACCTTCACCGCGAAAGGGGCCGCTGGCAATGTAGAAGGCTTCTTTATCCAGTTGCCACATCAGCTGGGCGCTAAAGGTCGAATATTCCAGCGGTTCACGATACACAGTCGGGAAAAACATGGAAAAGTCCGTGCTCTGCAGTTGGACCCGGCCCGCACTCGCATCCATTGCCACATAGCCGGAGGCATTAGTGACCCCTGGCGCACCCTTGAACGATTCGACTCCCAGTCCGGTGAAGTTGGCCTGCACCTGCCAGTGCAGTGCCTCTCCTATGCGATTGAGCCCTAGCCGAACGCTATCGACATGACCGCGCGGCGACAGGTCGGTAAGCACCCCCTGCACGTCGGTGGGCAAAAAGTTGCCCTGCTTAAGGAAGTCTACGATCGGTTCCAGCTCAAGATCACCACTTAACAGAGTCACCTTGGAGCCATCGTAATCGCCTTGCAAGTGGGCAATGTACAACTCTCGCTCCGCACCGACCAGGGTCAGGTCACTCAGGCCAAAGTTCCAGATACCCTGTTGATACTTCGCGCCAAACATACCCCCCATCCGGGCCAGCTCCATCAGTGGAAAATTACCTCCGGGCAGTTGCAGCTGCAGTTCGTCGCCATCGATTCTGGCGGCGACCGAGATATCACCATCACTGAAATCCAGCCACAATTCAGTGGCGAAGCGACCCTGACGGGCGCTCACATTAAAGGGCTGCAGCCAATTATTGTAGGCGGCAATATCCCCCAGCGAGGTTTCAAGATGAAATAGTCCATTGAAGTTGGCGATATCAGTGAACGAGCCCGTGCCCTCCGCAATGACCCGCACCCACGCCTCCCGGCTGGGAGACAATAGCGACATTTTGAAACGACGAAAGTCCCCATCGCGCAACAGGCTGGTATTCACATGTAGCTGACGCAGCTCCGTATCCTGGTGGATACTGATGGTCAGTTCTTCAAATTGAAGTTTCTCAGCGTTAAGAACAAAGTCGTACAGGGGATTGCCAAAACTACTGCCGCCCACCACCACCGGAAAGCCCGGCAACTGCAACTCTCCTTCAGCACCCACATCTACATGCACATCTGCCTTTGAGGCCACCAGTTTGAAAAACTGAATTGTGCCAGTCAGGAGCGAGTGCAGCACGTCTATCTCCGCATACAGGGAGGCGATCTCCAGCGCCATCGGCGCGTGAGCATCGCCCATCACCCTGACACCTTGCATTTCAATTCGCGGGGTAAAGGTAGACCAGCTGCCCCGTAATTCGTCTACTTCCACCACAAAATTTATGCGCGCATTGAGTTCGCGCAGCAGCGGCTCGCGATACTGCGCCAGGTTGGTGGTGACAAGCCGCCCGAAACTGGCATAGACCGCCAACACCACGATAAATATCACGATGCTGGACCACAACCAGGTGGTGAGCTTGTCCAAAAAATAATCTTTCAATTCAATTCCTGTGCCCACCGAGGGCACCACTGCGGGGCAACAATCAACTTCAGACCCGTGTAATGATGAACTGTTCCCGACTGTACCCGGGTGTTACGCAAAACTGGATGGTCTTACCAATGCTCGCCTCCAGGTCAGTTACACTGCTGGCGTCTTCGCCCAGCAGCCAGCTGACAATTTCCTCTGCAGCAAGCACCTTCAGGGTATCAGCTTCACAGCTGCCTGCGTCACCAAGAATTCCCCGAAATATTTCATAACATATGGTCTCGATCGACTTTACAGTGCCGCGTCCGTCACAGGCGGGACAGGATTCACACAGTGCCTGTGTCAGGCTCTCTCCACTGCGCTTACGGGTCAGCTCCACCAGGCCCAGTGCTGACACTCCGCTAAGCACCACAGGCGCGGTATCACTGCCAAGGGCCGTCTCGAGATCATTGATTAACTGCCTGCGGTGTTTGTCATCGGACATATCGATGAAATCGATAATGATGATGCCGCCCAGGTTGCGCAGTCGCAGCTGTCTGGCTACCGCCACCGCCGCTTCCCGGTTGGTGTCGAGGATGGTTTGCGCAGGGTCGCCGCGACCAACAAAGCTGCCAGTGTTTACATCGATGGTAGTCATGGCCTCCGTCTGGTCGATAACCAGGTAAGCACCCGACGGTAAATCTACTCTCCTGGCCAGGGCCAGCTCAATTTGCTCATCCACTGCGTACAGATCAAACAGCGGTTGGCGAGCCTCATAGTATTCAATCGGTACCGGAAAATCGGCCAGGGATTCTTCTTTGAGCAGACCCTGCTGCGCCGCGGCATTGTCCACGCGCACCCGCGCGAGAGCCGGATGCAGCAGGTCGCGGAGTGTGCGATAAACAAGTGGCGGGCTTTGATTCAGGCACGCTGGAAGAATACTGTCCTGCATCTGTCCGCCCACCGCCTGCCATTGCTTGTTGAGATACTCCAGCTCCGCCTGCAAGCCCGCAGCGCTGGCACCTTCTGCTGCGGTGCGTAATATGTAGCCGCCCCCCAACAGGCCCAGTGAACGAAGTGCCATATCCAGCTGGCCAGACCTCTCAATATAGATGTCCTGCAGGCAGCCCTCGTCTACCACGGCAACCCGGGTTTCGGCGGCTGTGACACTGATCAGTACTTCCTCAGCCACGCCCGCCTGGCTCCAGGCCTGTACTAATGCCGATTCGTTGCAGTAACGCCCAGGTCTGGGAGAGAGGAAGTCCTACCACACCGCTGTAGCTGCCCTCTATGGATTCTACGAAAGCACCTGCCAGGCCCTGGATACCGTAGGAGCCAGCCTTATCCCAGGGCTCATCGGTAGCCAGGTAGGCCTCACACTGCTGGCGGTCGAGGGTGACAAACTTCACCGTGGTAACACTGACAGCCTCTTCAAGTTGTTCCCCGCGACGTACACAGATGGCGGTGAGTACACTGTGCTCGCGACCACTGAGTCGTGCCAGGGTGCCCAGCCCATCAAAATGATCGTCTGGCTTGCCGAGGATTATCCCATCGAGAACAACACAGGTATCTGCCGCCAATACCGCAATATCCTTGTCCAGCGAGGGCTGGACCTGCGCCGATTTCTCACGCGCCAGGCGGATCACATAATCTTCCGGGTCTTCGCCTGTATGTATTTGTTCATCTATATCGGCGGCTTGCTGCTCAAACGCCACGCCCAGTTGTGTTAGTAACTGAGCCCGACGCGGTGATGCAGAGGCAAGAATCAGGGTTGTCACGGCGATCCTCTAGACGACACGAAAGTGGCGGCGTAGAAAGCGCAGCGAGCTCATTACACCCGGCCACAACAGGGCACTCATAATCGCCGGCATCAGGAACAACGCTCCTCGCATGCCCAGGCCGGCAATATTTTGCAGCCACAAGCCGACCAATTGATTAATGCCAACCATGACAAAAACTACCGCTGCCTGCTGCCACATACTAAAAAGCCGCAAGCGCTGATAAAGTACCAGGCCCAAATAGGCAACCACCGATAGTGATAGCGCATGCTGACCCAGCATCGCACCCTCCAATATGTCCAACAGCAGTCCCACGGAAAAACTCAACAAAATTCCAAACCGCTGCGGCAGCGCGATTACCCAGTAAATCAGCACCAGCGCCACCCAGTCTGGTCGGGCCCACATCAGGTGCGCGGGTAATGGGAATATCGCTAGCAGAAAGGCCACCACAAAACTGACCACAATTACCCACGACCCGCTGGGGGTTGGTTGGATCATGGCAGCTGGTTCTGTGAACTGTCAGTAAAGACCAGCAAAACATGGCGACTGCGGTTCAGTGCAGAACTGGGCCTGGCGGTAACCTCTGCAAAGGCCTTGCCCGGGTCACGAAAAATTTCTGTGACCACCGCCACCGGGTACCCCACTGGAAAACGACCTCCCAATCCAGAACTGACCAGTAAATCACCTACCTCTATATCCTCCGTGCTCGCCACATGACGCAGGGCCAGCCTGTCCAGGCGCCCCATGCCTTCAGCGATAGCGCGCACACCATTGCGATTAATTTGCACCGGAATAGCGTGCGTCGAATCGGTGATCAGCAGCACACGTGCGCTACTGGACCCTACCTCTATCACCTGTCCCATCAAGCCCTGTGAATCAATTAGCGGCTGACCTTCAAAAACGCCTGCATCGGCACCTTTGTTTATCACCACCAAATGCCTGGCCGGATCCGGTGAGATACCAATTAACTCCGCTACCAATACATCATCAGCTAACAATGCAGAAGAATTAAGCAGCGCACGCAAACGCATATTTTCCGCCCGCAGGGCAGCCATCTGTTGCACCCGGGATTCCAGCACCAACGCTGCTGAGCGCAGCCGGGAGTTTTCCTCCTGCAGTGTTGAACGACTCACCAGGTTCTCCTGGCCCCACACACCAATGCGCGAAGGCAGGTCTGTCACCCAGTAGAAGGGCAGCATGACGGTGGACAAGGTCGCCTTTGTGGCAGTCATTTTATTGAATCGAATATCTGCCGTAATAAGTGCGAAAGCTACCAATGCTGCCAAAACCAGCCTGGCGCCAGCAGAAGGTTCTTTGATAAACAGGGGTTTGATAGCCGCTCCTTGTGTTCACGGGCCAGCGGCGACAGCCTCGGCCTACTCCGTCGACAAGAGATCGATGGTATGCTTGTCCATCATCTCCATCGCAGCTCCGCCACCACGCGCAACACAGGTCAGTGGATCGTCGGCGACAATAACCGGCAGTCCGGTTTCATCGGAGATAAGGCGGTCCAGGTCGCGCAGCAATGCGCCGCCACCGGTAAGCACGATACCGCTCTCCGCAATATCAGCAGCGAGCTCCGGAGGCGACTGCTCCAGTGCAGATTTAACGGACTGTACGATTTGTGCCAGCGGCTCCTGCAAAGCCTCCAGGATTTCGTCGCTGTTCAGCGTGAAGCTGCGCGGTACGCCTTCTGCCAGGTTGCGACCACGCACATCTATCTCGCGCAATTCACTGCCGGCAAAAGCACAGCCGACTTCCTGCTTGATCCGCTCTGCAGTCGCGTCACCAATCAGGCTGCCGTAACGGCGCCGCACATGGGAAACGATAGCTTCGTCGAATCGATCACCACCCACCCTGGTCGAATCGCTGTACACCACACCATTGAGCGAAATAATCGCAATTTCCGTAGTGCCACCACCCACATCCACAACCATCGAGCCATTTGCTTCGGCTACATTCAGGCCGGCGCCAATGGCCGCCGCCATCGGTTCTTCGATTAATCGCACTTCCCTGGCTCCGGCTCCCAACGCTGACTCACGAATGGCCCGGCGTTCTACCTGGGTGGACTGGCAGGGCACGCAGATCAGTACGCGCGGACTGGGGCGAATAAACTTGCTTTCATGCACCTTGGCAATGAAATGCTGGAGCATTTTCTCCGTCACCTGAAAATCGGCAATAACACCGTCTTTCATCGGCCGGATGGCAGTAATGTTACCAGGGGTACGGCCCAGCATACGCTTGGCATCCGTGCCCACGGCCTCAATTGTTTTCTGGCCGTTGTGAACCCGAATCGCCACCACCGATGGTTCATTGAGAACAATGCCCTGGTCACGGACATAGATCAGTGTATTGGCAGTACCTAAATCGATAGACAGATCATTGGAAAACAATCCGCGCAGTTTTCTTAACATGTAGCTGAAATACCTTTGAATAAAAACAACAGGAGCGTACATTCTACGCTCAAAAAAAGGCGTTGCTTCATATAGTTTTAGTTGAACGCTCCATTGAGGCGAAACTCTACCAACCACGGGGATTTTGGGCAAGGCGCAAATGTGTTAAGTTTGCATCCCCGTCTGATCCCAGCGCCGCTGCAGAGGCTATCTTTAGCGCAGAATAGTTGCGCCAAAGATGTTCCGATCAGTATTTTATAACGAGTGAAATCATGTCTGTAGAGCAATCAGAGATAGAGAAAATCGCCGAGCTGGCGAGAGTTAGCATCGCCGCAGCGGAAATCGGCGAAGTTACCGACCGTATTTCCAGTATTTTGGAGATGGTAAGCCAAATGCAGGCGGTAGATACCAGTGCCATTGAGCCCCTGGCAAACCCGCTGGATGCCATACAGCGCCTGCGCCCGGACATCGTCACCGAGACCGATCACCGCGCTGAATTCCAGGCTATAGCCCCGGCCGTTGAAGATGGTTTGTATTTGGTGCCAAAGGTGATCAACTGATGCAGCGACCAACCCTGGCAAAGCTTGGCAACGACCTTGCTGCTGGCACGGTATCCAGCGTGGAAATCACTACCGACTACCTGCAGCGCCTGGCGGCACAGGATTATGCGTTGAACAGTGTTATCACGGTCACCGCAGAGCTGGCTCTGGAGCAGGCAAAAGCAGCCGACGCACGCCGCGCAGCGGGTAAAGCGGGCGCGCTAACGGGTATTCCGCTACTACACAAGGACATTTTCTGCACTCGTGGCATTCGCACCAGCTGCGGCTCTCGCATGTTGGACAACTTTATTCCGCCCTACGATGCCACGGTAATACAAAAATTGACCGCGGCGGGTGCAATCATGCTGGGTAAAACCAATATGGACGAATTCGCCATGGGCTCTTCCACTGAGTCCAGCTACTATGGCGTCAGCAGGAACCCCTGGGACCTGGAACGGGTGCCGGGCGGCTCTTCCGGTGGCTCGGCGGCGGCTGTAGCGGCGGGTTTCGCCCCGGCGGCCACCGGCACTGACACCGGTGGCTCTATTCGCCAACCGGCCGCCCTGTGCGGCATCACTGGCCTGAAGCCCACCTACGGACGAGTTTCTCGCCTCGGCATGGTTGCGTTCGCATCCAGCCTGGACCAGGGCGGGCCGCTGGCACAAACTGCCGAAGATTGTGCCCTGCTGCTGGCGACAATGGCCGGTTTCGATCCCGCCGATTCGACCTCCAGCGAGCGGGAGGTAGATGACTATTGCGCGGGCCTGGACAAGGACATCAGCGGACTGAGAATTGGACTTCCAGCTGAATATTTCAGCGACGGACTGGACCCGGGTATTGAAAAAACTGTCCAGAGCGCGCTGCGCGAGCTGGAAAGCCGCGGCGCCACGCTAATTGACATCTCGCTACCGCATACACACCTGGCGGTGCCCGCCTACTACGTCATCGCTCCAGCGGAAGCATCTACCAACCTGTCTCGTTTTGACGGTGTACGTTACGGCCATCGCTGTGCAGACCCGGTAGACCTTCATGATCTCTACACACGAACCCGCGAGGAGGGTTTTGGCGCGGAGGTAAAACGGCGCATCCTGGTGGGAACCTATGCCTTGTCCGCCGGCTACTACGATGCTTATTACCGCAAGGCGCAACAAATTCGCCGTCTTATCCAGCAAGATTTCATACAGGCCTTCAATGAGATCGACGTCATCATGGGCCCCACCACTCCACATCCGGCCTGGAAGCTCGGGGAAAAAGGCGATGATCCAGTGGCCATGTACCTTGAGGATATTTATACGCTCTCGGCCAACCTGGCCGGCTTACCGGCGATGTCAGTACCGGCAGGTTTCAGCGCCGGACTGCCGGTGGGGCTGCAAATCATCGGCAACTACTTCCGCGAGGGACAGTTGTTGAACATTGCTCACCAGTACCAGCAAAACAGCGACTGGCACTTGCAACAGCCGGCGTCGATAGCACCACAGGAGCAGTCATGAGCGCCTGGGAAGTCGTCATCGGCCTGGAAGTGCACGTGCAATTGGCAACCAACTCCAAGATATTCTCCGGTTCTGCCACCACTTTCGGCGCCCCACCCAACAGCCAGGCCTCGGCTGTTGACCTGGCCATGCCGGGCATGTTGCCGGTTCTCAACGAGAAGGTCGTACAGTACGCCGTTTTGTTCGGACTTGGTATTGAGGCAGAAATTGCTCACCGCTCGGTGTTCGATCGCAAGAACTATTTCTACCCAGACCTGCCCAAGGGATACCAGATTTCCCAGTTTGACCACCCTATTGTCGGCACCGGCGAAGTGGAAATTCATCTCGCCGATGGCAGCAGCAAGCACATCCGCGTTACCCGCGCCCACCTGGAGGAGGATGCTGGAAAATCCCTGCACGAAGACTTTCATGGCATGTCGGGTATAGATTTAAACCGGGCTGGAACTCCCTTGCTGGAAATTGTTTCAGAACCGGATATTCGCAACGCCGAGGAAGCCGTTTCGTATCTGAAGACCATACATTCTCTGGTTACCTATCTCGGCATATCCGATGGCAACATGGCCGAGGGCTCAATGCGCTGCGATGTAAACATCTCCCTGCGCCGACCGGGTGCGGAAAAACTGGGCACACGTACCGAGATCAAGAACGTCAATTCTTTCCGCTTCGTGGAAAAAGCCATCAAGGTCGAGGTAGAACGGCAAATGGATATCCTGGAAGACGGTGGCAGCATCATCCAGGAAACTCGCCTGTACGACGCCGACCGCAATGAGACACGCTCCATGCGCAGCAAGGAAGTTGCCAACGACTATCGCTATTTCCCGGAACCGGACCTGTTGCCAGTAGTTATCGATGAGGCCTATATCGACAGCTTGCGTGCGTCTCTGCCCGAACTACCACGACAGAAACTTGAGCGATTCGAGCAATCCTATTCCCTCAGTGCCTATGACGCTGCTGTGCTTACCGATTCTCGTGAAATCGCCGACTATTTTGAAGCAGTGTGCGGCGTATGCGGTAATGCCAAGCTCGCCGCTAACTGGGTTCAGGTTGAACTGCTGGGTCAACTCAATCGCAGCAACCTGGATATTGGCAGCTGCCCGGTAGCCGCCAGCGACCTGGGTGGGCTCATTGCCCGCATTATGGACAACAGCATTTCCGGCAAGATAGCCAAGCAGGTCTTCGAAACCATGTGGACCGACGGTGGTACTGCAGACGCAATTATTGACCAGCAAGGCCTGGCGCAGGTGAGTGACAGTGGCGCACTGGAAGTGATGGTTGACGAAGTGATCTCAGCCAACGCCGGCCAGGTGCAGCAGTACCTGGCGGCGGACGATGGCAAGCGCAAGAAGTTGTTGGGCTTCTTTGTCGGTCAAATTATGAAGGCCTCCAAAGGACAGGCCAATCCACAAATGGTCAACCAGTTGCTGCATCAAAAACTCGACGCAGCCGACACCTGACGGAAACTGAACTATGCGCAAAGACAAAGAGAAGGTGCTGGACGAAGTATGGACAGAGGACCACATTAAGAGTTTTCTGCAGGTAAAGTCCCACGACGCGGTTGCAGAGGACTTCCATATGCTTTTAAAGGCCTATCAAAACATGCGCGAGCAGGACTTTAGCAAATTTGTGAGTTTCTTCCTGGCCGATGGGCGCGACCTGAACTGTCGCAATCCAGGTGGGCAGACCGTACTGGGTATTGTCCAGCAGCACCGCAGTTCAAGCGGTTATGGCAACACCCTGCGGCAGGCTGGCGCTTCAGACTGAACCGGGTCTGAAGTGCTCCCGATTGCGCTGCCTGGCCTGCTCACTTTTGCGCAGCAGCACATAGACCGCGCCAGTACCACCGTGTTGAGGACGCGCACTGTGGAAGGCCTGAACCAGCTCCAGTTGCTGCAGCCAGTGGTTGATATAGGCCTTGATTATCGAGGCCTGCTCCCGGTCACGGCTATTTTCTCCCTTGCCATGAACAATGATTACCGTGCGCAGGCCATATTTTTCCGCTTGCTCAACAAAGTCATACAGCTCGGCGCGGGCTCGCTCCACCCGCAGGCGGTGTAGGTTAAGCCTGGCCTCGGACTCATAGCGTCCCTGTTTGAGTTTGCGAAACACACCGTTTTGCACACCGGGCCGTTTGAAATCCAGCACATACCAGCTGTCCAGGGGCGCAATATCAACGACAGTCAGCGGATTAGAGTCGGTATTGTCCGCTACGGCAGCGGCGCGCCGCTGTGCGGTGCTGTCAGCACTGGCCGCGGGGCGCTTCAGGCTGATCCGCGCTTCGACGGCCAGGGGTTCTACCCCCGCCATTTCCTGTTGGAACAGGATTTCCTCGTCTTCATTCATAGCGCGACGTATTATAGAGCAATGACCGAGACAACCAAGCGTCGGCAACAAATATGCCCCCTGTGCGATGCAGACAATGACTGCGCGGTGGCGGCAGGCAACACCCTGGGGGCCTGTTGGTGCATGGATGAGCAATTTGAGGAGTCACTGCTGATCCAGCCGACGGTAAGCGCGAGCAGCGAGCGCTGTATCTGCCGGGCCTGCTTGGCCAAAGCACAGCGATTGGCCTGTGCAGGGTAGCGTTAGCGATGGCATAGGTTATTTTGTGCGTGGCTTGAAGCTGCTGCGCCAACCCCGCTTACTGCCTTTCATCATCATCCCCCTGGCGGTGAACATCATTATTTTTGCCACCCTGATTACCTACAGCGTAAACGCCATAAGCAGCGCGCTGGACAGTTGGTTACTGGCAATCCCGGATTGGCTGGGATGGTTAAACTGGCTGATCTGGCCAATCGTGATAATCACCCTGGCCCTGGTCACTGGATACCTGTTTACGACGGTGGCGATACTCATCGCCTCACCCTTCAATGCGCTGTTGGCTGAGAAGGTGGAAGAATTAACAACTGGCAAGCCAGTGCAGGGACCCGAGGGTCTGTGGCAGGCATTTGCTCTTCTTCCGCGCGGCCTGGTACGGGAATTGAGAAAGATTCTCTACTATTTGCCACTGCTGTTAATTGTCTTCGTGTTGAGCTGGATCCCGCCTTTCACGGTTATCGCACCACTACTCTGGTTGTTGCTGGCGGCGTGGATGATGGCTGTGCAGTATGTCGACTACCCCATGGATAACCACCAGTTGAGCTTTGCTGCGGTGAAGGATATTTTGCGCCAACGCCGCCTCAGTAGCCTGGGTTTTGGCGGTATTGTGGCGCTGATCAGCGCCATACCGATAGTGAATTTTTTCGTGGTACCCGCCGCCGTGTGTGGCGCAACCTTGTTCTGGTGCGACGAGCTGGCGCGGCTCAAAGCAAGGTAGCAAAAACGCCTGCTCAGTGACCGCCGGCTAACAACTCTTCCGGAGGATGCTCACAATCGAGCTTGTGACCCAACAGCTTCTCGATACCAGGCAGCAAAAAAGCATCATCTTCGCTGGCAAAACTGATGGATGTACCGGTTGCGCCCGCCCGACCGGTTCTACCGATGCGGTGCACGTAGTCCTCGGGATCTTCCGGCAAGTTGTAATTTACCACATGGCTGACGCCCTCCACGTGGATACCACGGCCCGCCACATCGGTGGCGACCAATACTTTTAACTTGCCGGATTTGAAATCTTCCAGCGTGCGAGTCCGCTTGTTCTGGGGTACTTCACCGGAGAGTAGGCCGCAGGGAAAACCTGCACGGCGCAATCTTTCATGCAGGCGTCGCACCTGGTCACGACGATTGGCAAATACGATAACGCTACTGGCCTCGGGAGAGTGCAACAGGTTATTCAGCACCCGATAACGCTGGTCACTGCTCACCATGTAGACCTTTTGGTCAACGCTGTTAGTGGCTATATGCTCGGGCTCAATCTCAATGTGAACCGGTTCAAAGGTCCACTGCTGCGACAAATTAATTATGTCTGGGCTAAATGTGGCACTAAATAGCAGGGTCTGGCGATGGGACTTCTGTGGGGTTGCCCTGACGATGCGCTTCACCTGGGGAATAAAGCCCATATCCAGCATGCGATCCCCTTCATCCAGCACCAGGATTTCCACCCGATCCAGGTAAACATCGCGGCGTCCCATAAAATCGATCAAGCGGCCAGGCGTGGCCACCACCAGGTCCACCACCTCACGCTGCAGGTGATTGAGCTGCTTCTGGTAGTCCATACCACCAATCAGGGTAACCACCTTCAATCCCGTGTGACGACCTAGCTCCTTGGCATCGGCGGCAATTTGCATCACCAACTCACGGGTGGGCGCAATAACCAGGGCACGCGGTTCGCCCAGGAAGCGTTCACCCTCACGGGGGTGGCATAGCTGATCGTTGAATATGGTGACCAGAAAGGCCGCCGTCTTGCCGGTACCGGTCTGTGCCTTGCCAATCGCATCGTGGCCCTGCAGGGTATGCGGCAGTACCTGCGCCTGGATTGGCGTGCAGTACTCGAAGCCCAGGTCGGCAATGCCGTGCATCACACGGTCATCCAGATCCAGGTCGTGGAAGCGTGTCTCACCCTCTTTTTCAGGCACATCAAACTGCGCTGGTGTCCAGGCATTCTGTGCGTTTTGCTGTCGTTTCATTGAGCCCCGCTTAGCTATCTGTCAAAAAAAGCGAGGCATTCTACCACTTTAGCGAGCAATACGCTCCTCTGATCTGGTCCAACGTGCCAACCAGTAATCCACACTTACAAATCGACCCCCACCTGAGAAAAACAATGCCAGTAACATCACCAGGTAAGTGACACCAAACTCGATACCATTATTGAGAATGACAATGCCACCTTTGGCGGTAAGCCAGTCGTAGTTGCTGTTTTCCTGCAAGATCTCTCGTGCCCGCTCCAGTCGTACCGCGACTTCCTGCACGTTGGAATCAGCAATGACTGCCCACCCGTTATCCCAGTGTACCGTTGAAATCGCCACCACCATGGTTACCATCAATGGAATGGATATCCAGCGCGTGGCCAAACCCAGGGCCAGCAATATCGCACCAATAACTTCGCTATAGGCCGCCAGGTAGGCCATTAGCGTCGGAAATGGCAGACCCAGGCCCCAGTCCGGGTTGCCAAACCAGGCAATGGTATTTTCTATACCGCCCAGCTTGGTTGTGCCCGCCACCCAAAACACTGGCACCAGGTATAACCTGAGCGCCAGCGGCGCCAAACCATCGAAGTACTTAAGTCGCTGAAATAGCGCATTGTGTATGGTGTAATAGAGCTCGGTTAGTTGTTGCATATTGTTTTCTCCCTACATGACACAAGCTCTGACCACCCCCGTTCAGAAAAGTGCCACACTGTTATGTCCACCCACCGCAGCGCTATGTCTACCCAGCACAGTCCAGCCAAAGAGATCCGTGCCCTGTTCGGCCTGGCTACACCGCTGTTTATCGCCCAGCTTGCACAAATGGGTACCGGCGTGGTCGATACCATCATGGCCGGACGTTACAACACCGAGGACCTCGCCGCTATCGCGATTGGCTATAACCTGTGGCTGCCCATCTATTTGATCAGCCTGGGCATCATGCTGGCAGTAACTTCCATTGTCGCTCAACACTACGGTGCGGGCAGGATTGAAGAGATCAAACGTTTACTACCACAGTCGCTTTGGGTAGCCCTGGTACTGGGCCTTATTTCCATCCCGCTGTGTTTTTTCCCCGGCCCGATACTGGAGTTGCTGTCGCTGGATGCCTCCACTTTCGCCAAGTCCGAAGGATACCTGAAGGCGGTTGCTTTTGGCCTGCCCGGCGCCGCATTGTTCCAGGCCCTACGCTGCCATGCACAGGGAATCGGTATCATTCGGCCTTTTGCCATTGCCAGTGTGATAGGTTTTTTTGCCAACATCCCGTTGAACTACGCATTCATATACGGTCACTGGGGGGTGCCCGAAATGGGAGCTGTGGGCTGCGGCTGGGCAACGGCAATATCCATGTGGCTGGGGCCAACACTGATCGCGTTTTACACGCTGCGCTCCAAAGCGTTAAAACCCTACCTGCCCACCTGGCAGTGGCATTGGCCACAGCGCCAGCCCATTGGCGAGATTCTCTACCTTGGCGCACCCATTGGGGCGACCTTCTTTTTTGAAATGGCCGTGTTTTCGGTAATCGGCCTGCTGATCGCCAGCGTTGGCAACACGGCCGTGTCAGCTCATCAAATTGCCATGAATGTCTACGACGTGTTGTACATGCCGCTAATCAGCATTGGCTCGGCCATGGCAACACGCATCGGTCACAGCATAGGTCGCGGTGATATGCGCGGGGTTAAAACCAGTCTGCAGTGCGGTTTTTTTATCTCCGTGCTGTTTTGCATTGTTATCGCCATCGCTTTACTGATTATTCCCGACCCGGTGGCGAGGATTTATACCGAGGACGAACCCATCCGTGCAATGGCAGTCACCCTGTTGCGACTGGCCCTGTTGTTCGTGGTCATCGATATGTTTGCGGTGGTGACATCATTCGGTCTGCGCGCCTTCAAGGACACCCATTTCCCGTTCCTGGTGATGATCGTGGCTTACTGGATGGTGGCACTGCCACTGGGTTACTACCTTGGCATGAGCGATCCGCTAAGCAGCTTGTATGGACCGGTGGGGTTTTGGTGGGCAATGATCATCGGGGTAGCCGTGGCCGCCATACTGACCAGCTGGAAACTCAAGGTGTGGATGAATCGTCCGCTACTGCCCGATCCTGACTACAGTGTGGACACTGTGGATTCTTTTTCAGCTTGATCCGTCGCACCTGCAGAGACCAACCGTCAATTAACAGCAACTGTCCGCGCAGCGGTTCACCGTAGCCGGACAGCAGTTTTACCGCTTCCAGCGCCTGTAGACTCCCGATCACGCCTACCATGGGGGCCAGCACACCGTTTTCGGAACAACTCAATTCTTCGTCGGCCTGCACCTGTGGGTACACACAGTGATAACAGGGTGTGCCCGCTGCGGTATCAATCACCAGCACCTGTCCCTCACTACGTATGGCAGCGCCGGATACCAGCGGCCGGGCCAACTCGACACAGGCGCGATTAATCTCCAGACGGGTACTGAAATTGTCGGTGGCATCGACCACCAGATCAACAGCAGCCACTTGCCGGCGCAGCTCTTCGCCCTGTAATCGCCGGTCGATGCGCCGCACCGTGAGGTCACTATTTATCGCTGCAATGCTGTCTGCCACAGAATCCACCTTGGCGCGGTCTATATCGGCTTCCGTGTGGGCGATTTGGCGCTGCAGGTTACTTATGTCGACCTTGTCGCCATCGGCCAGTATGAGTTCGCCGACGCCCGCAGCCGCCAAATAAAGCGACACCGGGCAGCCAAGTCCGCCCATTCCCACGATCAGTACCTTCGCTGCCAACAGCTTTTCCTGCCCCGCCACATCCATCTGCGGCAGCATTATCTGCCGATTGTAGCGCAGTAGTTGATCGTCGCTAATCACTCCACATGCCTCCGCTAATTCGATCGATGCCAGCCAGGTCCTGACGGCATTCCAGCGCTGAAAATCCAGCTGATTGTAGCAGTTGCCGTACCTCGCCAGCCTGGTCACAACCATGTTCCAACAACAGCCAACCGCCATTGCACAGCTGCGCAGGGGCATCGGCAATTATGCGGCGCAGCGCCGTCAGTCCGTCCGCGCCCGACTGCAATGCCCCCGCCGGCTCGAAACGCAGGTCTCCCTGCAGCAGGTGCGGATCGGCTTCTGCTATATAGGGTGGATTGCTGACCACAAGGTCAAACTTGCGACCAGCCAGACTAGTCCCCCAATCGGATTGGAGAAATTCAATATTTGCCACGCCAATTCGTAACGCATTATCTCGCGCCACGGCCAGGGCCGCACGGCTGCTATCTGTTGCCAATAGTTTCCAGTCGGGCCGTTCGCTGGCCAATGCCAGTGCGATAGCACCGCTACCCGTACCCCAATCGCTAACGCTTGCCGCAGCCGACAGATCCAGCTGCAGTGCCCATTCAACCAGTGTTTCCGTCTCTGGACGCGGAATCAAGGTGTGCTGGTTTACCCGCAATGGCAAGGACCAAAATTCGCGCTCTCCGACCAGGTAGGCCACCGGCGTGCCGTCACGACGGGCTGCCAGTAACTGCTGAAAGGCTGCGCATTGCCCGGCTTCAAGCTCCAGCTCGGGCCAGGCATACAAAAAGCTTCTTGGTTTTTGCAGGCAGTGACTGAGCAACAGCTCGACATCCAGGCGACTACTGTCACCGGGCAGCTGCGCCGCTGCCAACAATTCAGCGATGGTGGCCATCAGGTCTCAGCGGCTAGCGCCGTCAACAAATCAGCCTGGTATTCCTGGCGCAGCGGCTCAATGACCACACCCAAATCACCCTCCAGGACTTCCGCAAGCTTGTACAACGTCAGGTTAATACGGTGGTCAGTGAGACGGCCCTGTGGAAAGTTGTAGGTGCGAATACGATCAGAGCGATCACCGGATCCCACCAGGTTGCGCCGTTCTTCAGCCTGCTCCGCCACCTGTTTGTCCTGTGCAGTAGACAACAGCTTGGCCTGCAACAGGGACATCGCGCGGGCCCGGTTTTTGTGTTGGGAACGCTCGTCCTGGCACTCCACCACGATACCGGAGGGCAGGTGGGTAAGCCGCACGGCGGAATCTGTTTTGTTGACGTGTTGACCACCCGCGCCGGAGGCACGGTAGGTATCGACGCGCAAATCAGCCTTGTTGATCTCTATGGCATCTATTTTCGCAGCCTCGGGCAAAATGGCGACCGTACAGGCCGAGGTGTGAATCCGCCCCTGGGATTCAGTTTCGGGAACGCGCTGTACCCGGTGTGCCCCGGACTCAAACTTGAGCTGAGCATAGACATCGTTACCCACAATACGGGCAATTATTTCCTTGTAGCCACCGTGCTCGCCCTGGCGCTCACTGATAATCTCCAAACGCCAGTTTTGCCGCTCAGCGTAGCGGCTGTACATACGAAACAAATCACCGGAGAAAATCGCTGCTTCATCACCACCGGTGCCCGCCCTGATCTCCAGAAAGACATTGCGCGCGTCATTGGGATCACGTGGCAATAATAATGTTTGCAGCTCTGTTTCCAGGGTCGCCTTTTGTGCTTCTCCGTCGGCAATTTCCTCCGCCGCCATCTCCCGCAAATCCGGGTCGCTGTCTTTCAGCAGCAATTGCGCCTCGGCCAGGTCTTCCTCCACCTGCCGGAAACGCCCAAAGCAGCGCACCAGGGTTTCCAGCTCGGAGTACTCCCGTGACAGATCGCGAAAGCGATTCTGGTCAGCGATGATCTCTGCATCGCTGAGTAGAACACCAACCTCTTCGTGGCGGTCGGCCAGGGTCTCCAGCTTGGTAATTAACGATGCTTTCATAGGACCTTCAGTTATTCCTTTTCTGTGGGCTTGGGTGGCAGGCCCAGCAAACTGCGTGCCACTCGCACCACGTCGTCACGGCCCTCGGCACTGGCTCTTTTTAGTTCAATGCTGGGATTGTGTATTAGCTTGTTGGTTAAACCGCGCGCCATGGTGGACAGCACCTGTTCCGGGGATTCTCCCCGGGCCAGCGCCTTGAGAGCTTTCTCTACTTCCGAATCACGCAATTGCTCGGCATGGCTGCGCAGTGCCTTGACCGTGTCGACGACATCGCGAGAACGCAAGGCCAGCTCAAACTCCCTAACACCCTTGGCAATGATGACATCGGCCTTGCGTGCCTCATCCTGGCGGCTACGCATATTTTCTTCGACAATATCGCGCAGGTCGTCAACGGTATAAAGATAGACATCCTTCAGGGCACCAACCTGGGCTTCAATATCTCTGGGAACAGCCAGGTCGACCATCAAGATGGGCCGGTGTTTGCGTTTTTTCAGGGCGTCTTCCACTGCCCCTTTTCCCAGTATAGGCAGTTGGCTGCCAGTCGAAGAAATAACAATATCGGCATCGACCAATTGCGCGGGAATATCTGCCAGCAACACGGCCTCAGCCCCAAAGCGCTGAGCCAGCTCCCTGGCCCGCCCCAGGGTGCGATTGGCCACCACAATGTGCGCGACCCCGGCATCGGCCAAATGCCTTGCCACCAGGTCGATGGTCTCTCCGGCGCCCACCAACAGGGCACGGGTAGTCGACAGATCGGAAAATATATGGCCAGCAAGATTGACGGCGGCGTAGGCCACGGAAACCGGATTTTCGCCAATTGCCGTGTCGGTGCGCACTTTCTTGGCTATCGCAAAAACCCGCGGGAACAACTGCAGCATTTCAACACCCACGGTGCCCGCTTCCTCGGCCACCGCAAAAGCAGACTTCATCTGCCCTAAAATTTGCGGTTCTCCCAGCACCATGGAATCAAGCCCACTGGCCACCTGGATCATATGTTCCAGCGCGCCGGAATCGCTAAAGTGATAACAATTTTGCCGAATCTCTTCGCGATCAAGGCGGTGGTACTCAGCCAACCACCCCAGCGCCCCCTCTAACAGAGCTTCATTTTCTGCGTCGCTGGCAATAAACATCTCGGTTCGGTTGCAGGTTGAAAGAATCACCAGCTCCGTCAATTGCATGTGCTGGCAGCCTTCCTGCAGGGCTTCCACCAGCTGGTCTGCAGCAAATGCCACACGTTCGCGCACCGCCAGGGGTGCGGTCGTATGATTGATGCCCAGGATAGTGAGACTCATAATGTTCGCCAAGTTACCGAAATCGGCCGATACACGCCAGTATTGCAACAAAAAGGGCCGCGATTCTAGCACAAGCAAAGGCAAATGCAGCGGCTGGGCGCAACCGGCAAGCTGTGTCATCATTGCCCTATGCGGTCTCTCATCCTCTTTTCAGTCTCTCTGCTACTCATTGGCGGTTGCAGCAGCAACCCCGTGCAGCAGGCTGATTCGGAGCCGGCCTCACCTCCAACCGTGAGCAGCACCGGGGTCACCGCCAAGCCCACCCCTGAGCCCGAGCCCGAGCCCGAGCCTGAACCTGAACCTGAACCTGAAGAGGTGGTGGAGCGCGCCTTTCCCGACAACAGTCTTTACGAGTTACTGGTGGCTGAATTTGCCCTGCGCAGGCGCAACTATGACGTGGCCCTGCAAAACTACCTGAACCAGGCCGTACTATTGCGAGACAGTGGTATTAGCGCGCACACCACGCGGCTGGCCCAGTTTATGCAGCGTGATGAGGAGGCCCTGGTTTCTGCCGAGCTCTGGGTCGAGTTGGATCCGGTTAGTCTTGAGGCAAGACTAACCCTGGCCAACCTGTTAGCCAGGCGTGGCCGCACCCTGGAATCTCTGCCACACATGGTATTCATCCTGCGCGCCGGTGGTACCGCCAATTTTACCGCCCTGGCCCGCGGCTACCAGGAACTTGACTCGAAAACCCAGCTGGCATTTCTGAACACCATACAGGGTCTCCTAAAGGACTATCCCGACAACACCCAGTTGCTGATCGCCCAGGTACTCATGCTTGAAGAACTGGGCAAGATCAAGCCGGCCCTGGCAGCACTACAGCCGGTATTTAAAATCAATCCAGACCAATTGCAGGCCGTGGTATTGGACGCCAAGCTGCGCCTGGACCTGGGTCAGGACAAAAATGTCTTCACACGTATAGAAGCTGTGCTGGCCAAGGAGCCCGAAAACCACCGATTGCGCATGCAGTACGCTCGATTGTTAACGCGCACTGATCTTGAAGCGGCGCAGTGGCAGTTTCAAATACTGGTGGACCTGGCCCCGGACGAGCCGGACCTGTTGTTCTCGCTGGCGCTCATTCAACGCGAGATGGATGATTTGGATGCCGCCCGCGAGAACCTGGAGCGACTGCTGGACCTGAATGCCCGCACCGATGAAGCACATTTTTATCTGGGTCGTACAGCAGAACAGCAGCAGCGTGAGAAAGACGCCCTCATGCATTATATGCAGGTACAGCCGGGCCGCGATTTCGGAGCCGCTACAGAGCGGATCGCTACCCTGTTACTGGCGACCGGCCAAACCGCTGAGTTGAGCGCCTATTTTGACCACCTGCGCGCAAGCCACCCACAACTGAGCGAACGGCTCTACGCCATCGAAGCCGACAAATTGAGAAGTCGCAACCACCTCGCAGAGGCAGTGCAGCTATTGGATCGCGGTCTTCAGGAATTTCCAACCAGCACCAGCCTGCGCTATTCGCGCTCCATGCTCTACGAACAACAGGGCAACCTGACACTGGCAGAACAGGACCTTCGAGATATTCTGGCTGCCGATCCAGACAATGCCACCGCTCTCAATGCCCTGGGCTACACGCTGGCCAATCGCACTGACCGCTACCAGGAAGCGGAGCAATTGATAGCTCGCGCGCTCGCCCTGAGCCCCGATGAGCCGGCAATTCTCGACAGTATGGGCTGGATTAAATTCCGACTCGGTGAATTCGAGCAGGCGCTGGGTTATTTACAGCGCGCCTACCGCGCTTTTCCCGACCCGGAAGTCGCTGCCCACCTGGGTGAAGTGCTGTGGGCCAACGGAGAGCACGAAGCGGCTATCACGGTGTGGAAAGAGGCGCTGGCTAAAGACCCCCAACACCCGGTACTGAGTGAAACCATTCAGCGCTTGAACGCTGATTTGGACTAGCGCCCGTGCCGCCATTACAACGACTGTGCTGCCTGCTTGCCAGCCTGGCTACATTGAGCGCCTGTACTACACAGCAAACGGCACCCACCTCCGCAGATAGCTGGATACAACATCAGCAGACGGTCGCTGCCCTGTCGAGTTGGGAATTCTCGGGCAAAGTATCCATTAAGACCGCGACAAACGCCGATAGCGCCAGACTGCACTGGCTGCAGCAGGGTGACCATTTGCGACTGGAAGTCTCCGGCCCGGTAGGATTAAAGAAAGTCATATTTGAACGCGATGGCACCAGCCTCAAGGTGTTTCGAAACAAACAGTGGCAACCACTACCATCTGTTGCTGGGGGCCTGGAGGCAGAACTGGGGTGGCCACTGCCCCTGGACCTGTTGTCCTGGTGGCTGCGCGGCCTGCCAGCACCCGGAGTAACAATTACCAGCCGTCACGTTGCGGAAGGCCGCCTGCAGGAACTGGGACAGGATGGCTGGACTTTACATTACCTGGCGTACGCCACAGTCGGTGGCATCAACCTGCCCAGCAGCATCCGCTTCCAGCGCGATGACGTTAGTGGAAAAATCCTCCTGAAGCGCTGGACACTGCCCAGAGCGGATATAAATAAGCCCAGAGCGGACATAGAACTGCCCAGAGCAGACACAGAAAAGCCCAAAGCGGACATAGAAACGCCATGAGCGAACTACGCCTGCCCTCGCCCGCCAAACTTAACCTGATGCTCCACATTACCGGCCAGCGCAGCGATGGTTATCACCTCTTGCAGACTGTTTTTCAACTGCTGGACGTCGGGGATACGGTAGCCATCTCCACCAATGGCAGTGGCGTTGTGCAGGTAAACTGCCCGGCACTGCCCATTCCGCAGGAGCAGAACCTGGCCTGGCAGGCCGCCCGATTATTGCAACAACACAGTGGCAGCACGCTTGGCGCCAGCATTGATATCGACAAACAGTTGCCCACCGGTGGCGGCGTCGGCGGCGGCAGTTCAAATGCGGCCACTGTGTTGTTGGGCTTGAACAAACTCTGGCAACTGGATTTGCCGCTCCCGGAGTTGGCGGCTCTGGGGCTGCAGCTGGGCGCTGACGTGCCTGTTTTTGTGCACGGGCACAGTGCCTGGGGCGAAGGGATTGGGGAATTACTCGAACCCATTTTGCTGCCGCAACGCTACTATTTGGTGATCGCACCTGGCTGTTCAATCTCCACCGCTGAAGTTTTTTCTCACCGGCAATTGACACGGCACACCACTGCCATCACAATAGCGGCCTTTTTTAAGGGGGGTGGGCGAAACGACTGCGAATCAGTTGTTCGGCAGCTTCACCCAGAAGTAAATAACGCGTTGATTTGGCTGAATAAATTTAGCCAGGCTCAACTAACAGGTACAGGTGCTTGCATCTTTGCCGCCTTCGAGTCAGAGCTAGAGGCCGAGGTGATTTACCAGCAACTGCCGCAGGAATGGCGGGGCTTTGTAGCGGCGGGCATTAACCAGTCGCCGGTGCACGGGTTGTTGGAGTAGCTGTAAAACGAATTATTGGGGTGTCGCCAAGCGGCAAGGCACTGGGTTTTGATCCCAGCATTCGCAGGTTCGAATCCTGCCACCCCAGCCATATTTTGGTCTGGCCAGAGGAAACGATCCGTGACTGCAAAAATGATGGTGTTTACCGGTAACGCTAACCCCGAGCTTGCCACCAAGGTCACCAGAAAGCTGCATATTCCCCTCGGCAATGCGGACGTAGGCCAGTTCAGCGACGGTGAAGTTGCGGTAGAGATTAACGAAAATGTGCGTGGTAAAGACGTCTTCGTGCTGCAATCAACCTGCGCGCCAACCAATGACAATTTGATGGAGCTGATCGTCATGGTCGATGCGCTTAAACGCGCTTCAGCTTCACGAATAACGGCGGTAGTGCCCTATTTTGGCTACTCCAGGCAGGATCGACGGGTGCGCTCAGCGCGAGTACCCATCACCGCCAAGGTGGTTGCCGACATGATGGCCAGCGTGGGGGTAGACCGGGTGCTGACCGTGGACTTGCACGCAGAGCAAATCCAGGGTTTCTTTAAATGCGCCGTGGACAATATTTACGGTTCGCCGGTGCTCAACGATGATATTGAGCGCCAGCACTATGAAAACCTGATCGTAGTTTCACCGGATATCGGCGGTGTAGTCAGAGCCCGGGCGGTCGCCAAGAAATTGGATGACGCTGATCTGGCCATCATCGATAAACGGCGACCACGGGCCAATGAAGCCCAGGTTATGAATGTTATTGGTGATGTAGACGGTCGTACCTGTTTACTGGTCGACGACATGGTGGATACCGCTGGCACTTTGTGCAAAGCGGCTGACGCGCTCAAGGAAAAAGGCGCCTCCAAGGTCGTCGCCTACTGTACCCACGCGGTATTGTCGGGTAATGCTATCGACAACATCAACAACTCCCAGCTTGATGAGCTGGTAGTAACAGATACGATTCCTCTCAAAGGGGCAGCTCTGGAATGCGATCGCATTCGTCAGTTGACCATTGCCGACCTGCTGGCGGAAGCCATGCGCAGGGTTAGCAACGAGGAATCTATAAGCGCGCTGTTTACCTAGCTGGTACTTGGCAAACGGTGCTTTTTTAACTCATCGGCAACGCTGGTCGCAGGCGTTCCGATGTACTAATCAAAGGAGTCCAGACAATGTCTGACGCATTTGAACTAAACGCTGAAATCCGGGAAGACATGGGGAAAGGTGCGAGCCGCCGCCTACGTCGCCTGGCCGAAAAAGTCCCCGCCATCCTGTACGGTGCCAATAAGGCCCCTGTGGCCCTCACCCTGGTTCGCAAGGACCTGGAAAAGGCACTGGAGAACGAGGCTTTTTATTCACACATCCTGACGCTGAAGGTTGGCAAGAAAACTGAGAAAGCTATTCTCAAGGACCTGCAACGCCATCCCGCCAAAGATCGCGTCATGCACGCCGATTTTATGCGTGTCAGCGACGACGTGGCTATCAAGGTGCACGTACCCGTTCACTTCCTCAATGAAGACACCTGTTACGGCGTCAAGACGGAAGGCGGCATGATCCAGCACTCGGCTACAGATATTGAAGTACAGTGCCTGCCAGCCAATATACCGGAGTACCTTGAGGTCGATATGTTGGAGATCAAGGTCGGCGACATCATCCACATTTCGGAAATCAAGTTGCCGGAAGGTGTCGAGTCTGTGGCATTGTCCCACGGTGAAGACCACGACCTGGCCATCGCCAGCGTACTGGCTCCGAAGGGTATCAGCGAAGAGGAAGAAGAAGCCGCAGCAGCAGCTGAAGCCGAAGCGGCAGCAGCCGAAGATGGCGCAGAAGGTGAAGCAGAGGACGCTCCCGCCGCAGACGGCGAGGAGTAATTCTCTCTTCCATACGCTGTTCCTGAGCCCGGTCTTCTGAGAGAGTCTCATGCGGCAATCCTCATCGAAGATTAAGCTCATTGTTGGTCTGGGCAACCCCGGTAGTGAATACCGGGGCAACCGCCACAATGCGGGCGCGGATTTTGTCACCGAGCTGGCACGCCAGCTCGGTGCCTCTTTACAGCCTGAATCCAAATTCTACGGCAGAGCCAGCCGCATCCAGTCCAGCACGATGGATGTGCGCCTGTTGATTCCCACTACCTTTATGAACCGCAGTGGGCAATCAGTTTCGGCACTTGCCAAATTCTACAAAATTGACACTGCAGATATTCTGGTCGCTCACGACGAGCTCGATTTCGAGCCAGGCATTGCGCGGCTCAAGGACGCCGGTGGCCACGGTGGTCACAACGGCCTGCGCGATATCAGTAAAGCCATGGGTGGCAACTACCTGCGGCTGCGTATTGGCATTGGCCACCCCGGTTCGGCGGCACAGGTGAGCAACTACGTGTTATCACGGCCCTCGGTAAGTGACCGCCAGCTGATCGATAACAGCATTGCTGATGCTATTGACGCCCTGCCCTTGCTGCTCGATGGCGATTGGGCCAAAGCCACCCACAAACTACATACCAGCACCGGTTAATAGACCCGCGCACAGGAGCAACACATGGGATTCAAATGCGGCATCGTCGGCCTGCCCAACGTCGGCAAATCTACCCTGTTCAACGCACTCACCAAGGCGGGTATTGATGCGGCCAACTTCCCCTTCTGCACCATTGAGCCCAACGCCGGTGTGGTACCTGTTCCCGACCCCCGGCAGGATAAAATTGCCGCCATTATCAAGCCGCAGAAAGAAGTCGCTACCACCATGGAGTTTGTGGATATCGCCGGCCTGGTCGCCGGAGCCTCAAAGGGTGAAGGGCTGGGCAACAAGTTTTTGGCTAACATTCGGGAAACCGATGCCATCGCGCATGTCGTGCGTTGTTTTGAGGACGACAACGTTATTCACGTCGCCAACAAAATTGACCCCACCAGCGACGTGGAAATCATCAACACCGAATTGGCGTTGGCGGACCTGGAAAGCTGTGAAAAGCAGTTGCAGAAAGTAATCCGTACCGCCAAGGGCGGCGACAAGGAGTCAATTGCAATCAAGGCCCTGCTGGAAGACAAGCTGCTGCCCCAGCTCAACCAGGCCCTGCCCGTGCGCGCCCTGCCTCTGAGCCCCGAAGAATGGGCCCTGGTCAACACCCTGCACCTGCTGACCATCAAACCCACCATGTTCATCGCCAACGTCGACGAGGATGGCCTGGAGGGCAATCAATGGGTAGACCAGCTGTACGAGATCGCCGCCAGGGAGCAGGCCATTGTCGTGATCATCTGCAACAAGCTGGAATCGGAGATAGCGGAGCTAGATGACGACGAGCGGGCGGAATTTCTCGACGACCTCGGCCTTGCCGAGGCCGGCCTCAACCGGGTAATTCGTGCTGGCTACGAGCTACTTGGCCTGCATACCTACTTCACCGCAGGAGTAAAGGAGGTGCGCGCCTGGACAGTCAAAGTCGGCGCCACCGCGCCGGAGGCTGCAGCGGTGATTCACACCGACTTCCAAAAGGGCTTTATTCGCGCCGAAGTGATCAGTTATGACGATTTTATCGCTCACCAGGGCGAACAGGGAGCTAAAGATGCGGGCCGCTGGCGCCTGGAAGGCAAGGATTACGTGGTCCAGGATGGCGATGTGATCCATTTTCGGTTCAATGTTTAGGTCTGTTCTGGCCGCTATGTAGTCCGCTCCAGCCACCGTATAGCCTCACTCACAACGGAAGCGCACCATTTTGGTGCGCGCATCTTTCGTGAACTGGCTCACAGTCCTGGCAATCAAACAAGACAATCTATTGTTCCCTAGACAAGTGTCCACTAATATCTACCCTAGGGAGGGCATACCTGAAACTTGCCGGGCTGCGGTAGCGCCCTATACTCTAAAAAAATAAACATTGCCTTTGTATTTGCATTTTCGGATACGCAGGGATAAGCGATTATGATATTGAACGCATCGCGGTTACCAACTATTACACGGGATTTGAGATCTTCACGCCTGTGGACGTTGCTGCTCTTGTTGGGGTCACTGGCACTACCACCCACTGCCTTTGCCCTGTCGGAATCGGAAACAACGTCGATCCTGGCGCAGGGACGCCAGCTGGTGGTCAATGGCCAGATGCAGCAGGCCTACGACCTGTTGACCCCACATGAGTTCGATTTGGCTGGCAATGCTGATTTCGATTACCTGTATGGGACCGCCGCCCTCGATAGCGGACACCCCGATCTGGCCATCTTCGCACTCGAACGTGTGCTGGCAGAGCGCCCCTCCTTCTCCGGTGCACGCCTGGAACTGGCTAGAGCCTACTATGAAATCGGTGACAACGAATCAGCCCGCTATCAATTCGACTACCTGCAGGGACAAAATCCGCCCCCCAACGTGAGAGCCGCGATAACCAGCTACCTGCGTGCCATTGACCGCCTCGCCGGTGCATACCGCCCTATTCACCTACCCCATTTTGCTGCTGGCGCCGGCTGGGACAGCAATGCCAACGCCTCTACCGGCACCGGCCAATTCCTGGGCTTTATTCTCGACGGCGAGAACCAGGAAACAGATTCCCCCATGTATTTTGCCAGCCTGGGTGATTTCTATAGCCGCCCGCTTGCACCAGACTTGAAACTAATACTCACCGGCGCCGTAAGTCAGCGCAATTATCCTGATGCCAGCTTTGTGAATTCTACCGACGTGTACGCCAACGTCGGCCTGGAGTGGAATTTTGGTGACACCAAGATATCACCCACTGTGGGGGCCGCATTCAACTGGCTGGATGGTGACAGCAACCTCGATCGCTACCTGCTGGATGTGCTGGTAACCCACTCGTTTACCGATGAATTCAAATTGCGGGGCGGGGTTAACGCAGCAATGCACCGCTTTACCAATGACCTGAAAATTCGGGATATCGATGTATACAACGGCCGCCTCGGTTTCGATTATTACCTGAACGCAGCCACCGGCAGCGTGGTTTCATTGATGAGCAGTTTTGGCACAGATGACACCACCGAAGACCGGTCCCCTTTCGACAATGATCGTTGGGCGCTGGCCCTGTCAGCCAGCACCATAGTGGCACCTTCGATGTTGCTGGCCGCGGATGCCGGCTACAAGAACACGGATTACGACGGCGACACCAACTTTTTTGGCCGTGACCGCGAAGACGACATGTACCAGGCCTCGATTTCCCTGCACCTGTTCGACTGGCCTGCACAGGGTTGGCGCACCATTGCTCGTATCGCTTATACCGACGTGGATTCTACTATCGATCTATATACCTACGATCGCACCGAAGTGGGATTTACCTTCCACCGGGCATTCGAATAGACGAGATCTCCAGGGGGCATACGCATGAACTTTGCCAAACAAATATTCATGCCCTGTTGCTACTCTTACCGCTGATCACACAGGCCAATGTAGGCAAAGTGTTGTCTGTCGCAGGCCCCGTAACGGTAGACCGCGGTGATATCCTCTTGATCCAGGAGACTCAACTCAGTCGCGCTGGGTGCTAGTATAGGCGGAGGATCAGGTACCCAAAACCAATGCTAAAAAAATACTGGTATCACTTCGCCGCCGCGACCGTTCTCTTCACTCTCATGGTCATGCACATCAGTGGTGCGCTGCGCATTCCGTTCATCGAGGAGGTCGAGGAATACCTCTATGACGTGCGCCTGCGCTGGAGCATGCCCAACACGGTGGATGAGCGTATTGTTATTCTCGATATCGACGAGCGCAGCCTGTCCGCGGAAGGACACTGGCCCTGGCAGCGAGACAAACTGGCAGAGCTAACCAACATCCTGTTCGACGAATACGAAGTTCGCGTGGTGGCCTGGGACATGTTATTCGCCGAGCGAGAGGAAGTCACCGCCCTGCGCCTGCTGGATCAGCTCAAGAAACTTCCCCAGGCCGACAGCATGGCGCTGGACTGGGAGGCACTGGATTATCAGTGGCGAACAGATCAACAATTTGCCGATGCCAACATCGCCCGCAACGTGATACTGGGCTTTGTCTTCAAGCAACATGTTCCCGAGCGAGAGCAAGCCACTTCAGGCATGTTGCCCGCGCCGTCGCTGTTTGCCGAACAACTGGAAGGAATGGACTTACCGCTCTATAAAGCAGAGGGCTTTATTGGCAACTTTGACGCACTGCAGCAAGGTAGCGAGTTCGGTGCTTTTTTCAGCTATCCCCGACTCGACGACGTCACCCGTCTAACGCCTTTGCTGGAGACCTACCAGGGTGACGTGTATGAAGCCCTGGGCATGGCGGCGGCGCGACTTTACCTGGGCAACCCACCGATTCAATTCCAGTTTGCCGATGGCGAGGAGCTCTCCGGCCTCACGCTGGAGCACATCGTACTGGGTGATAAGCGCATACCGGTGGACGAGAAGGCCCAGGTGTATATTCCCTTTCGTGGTGTACAGGGCAGCTTCCCCTACGTCTCAATCACCGATGTATTACACCGCCAGGTCACACGGGAGCGCCTGCGGGACAAGCTGGTGCTGATCGGCACCAGCGCCGCCGGCATGTTGGACTTGCGCGCCACGCCCGTGGCCGACGCCTATGTTGGGGTGGAAATTCACGCCAATGTCGCCTCGGGTATTCTCGATGAAAGTTTTATGAGCAGCCCCTCCTACCTGGTTGGCATTGAGGTCATGCAACTGCTGGTCAACCTGCTGCTATTAGCACTGATTATTCCTCTGCTGGCACCCATTCAGGCCGTACTTGCTATCGGCACACTGACAACTGCCAATGTGCTGTTCAACTTCTATATCTGGGACCAACAGCAGATGATACTGCCATTGGCCTCAGTGCTTATTACCATCGCGCTAATGGCTTTTTTGCAGATCACCTATGACTATTTCATTGAGTCCCAGCGCAAACAGAGACTGGGGCGCATGTTTGGGCAGTACATCCCGTCTGAACTGGTGGAGGAGATCGATGCCAGCGGCGACGAGCTGAGCCTGGAAGGAGAGAACAAGGAGATGTCGGTACTGTTCTCAGATGTGCGCGGTTTTACCACCATATCAGAGAGCCTGGAGCCCACCGAACTGACCCGCTTCATGAATGAATTTCTGACGCCCATCACGCGCATCATTCACGACAACCGCGGCACCATCGACAAGTATATGGGCGACGCGGTAATGGCCTTTTGGGGGGCACCACTCAACGATGAACAACACGCCCAGCATGCATTGATCGCCGCTCTGGAAATGGTCGAGGCCATGAA
>SMVB01210377.1_pt1 | contig 117684 bp, 114 predicted proteins | sample 2456461 | NCBI WGS metagenome assembly SMVB01 (sample SAMN11095934, study PRJNA526329) | marine sediment metagenome | biome: Marine sediment; feature: Surficial sediment; material: Deep marine sediment; isolation source: Hadal surficial sediment | place: Pacific Ocean | collected 2014-05 | depth...
CGGAGTTGGAACCGGAGTTGGAACCGGAGTTGGAACCGGAGTTGGAACCGGAGTTGGAACCGGAGTTGGAACCGGAGTTGGAGTTGGAGTTGGAATCGGACCTGGAGCCCGAGTTGGAGACCCAAACAGCCCCTCCACCCATGTCGGCAGAGCGGTTGCAGGCTTTCCTGGACAAGCCCGACTACGACTTCCGGCACGCAGTGCGAATGCAGCAGCGACGCCGTATGCGTAGCGGAGAACTACACTACGTTGATCATCCGATGTTTGGCTTGTTGATCAAGATATCTCGCTACCCATTCCAGCCCTTTGTGCTGGAGCCCGATGGCACTACGCCAGGAGCTGCAAGCAGGCGCTGAGCAATTCCCCGATCTGCACGGTTTCCCGCGCCAGAATATCGTGAATTGCCGCCTCAGTAATAGGCATGGCACTGAGGCCAGCAGCGGGGTTTACCACCATGCAAATAGCGGCGTAGGCCAGCTTCAACTCTGCAGCCAGTGCCGCTTCTGGCATACCTGTCATGCCGACAATATCACAGCCATCCCTGCGCAGGCGCCGTATCTCCGCCGCCGTTTCCAGGCGCGGTCCCTGGGTTACCCCGTAGGTGCCGGTAGCGGATACATCCAGCTCAATCTGCGCAGCCGCGGCTATCAATTGCAGCCGCAGGTGTTTGCTATAGGGCTCGGTGAAGTCTATGTGTTGCAAAGCAAACTCCCCGGCTTCAGCACAACCATCAAAAAATGTGTGTGCCCTGCCCCAGGTGTAATCAACGATCTGGTCGGGAATCACTATATGTCCCGGTGGCTGTGATTCGAGAATTCCGCCCACGGCGTTGACGGCAATAATAGAGTCAACTCCCAACTCGCGCAGGGCCCAAATATTGGCCCGGTAATTGATGCTGTGGGGGGCGATATGGTGTGGAATCCCGTGGCGGGCGAGAAAATAGAGCGCCTGGCCCCGGTAATGCCCCTGCAGAACAGGCTGATTCAGCTCGCCCCAGGGCGTGACGGGTCGATGTTCGGTGACCATTTCAAAGCCCGGCAACTGGTTGAGACCGGTACCGCCAATCAAGGCCAGAGTTGACACTGGTTATTTCTCCTTTTTGCGAAGTTTCTTATACGTTTTTGTCATTTACACGCGGCTGCTTTATCACCTCGAAAGCTAAAAAGCAGGCGCGCGCCCCTCGGGCTTATACCGGGCCTTGTTTCAAGCCCTTGATATATCGATAAAAGTTACTTTGCCTATATCTACATCTTATTTCCAGCGCTGTTTTTATGCAATTTGAACATAATGGACAGGGTGTACCAGTTTGATATGTTGGTAGCGAAAGTCACCCAAAGACGAGGATGATAATGAAATTACTTAGGCCAATTATAGGAGCCTGGTACCAGGACCTGCAAACAGGTCTCACTTTCGAGGTTGTGGCCTGGGATCCGCAAGCACTGCTGGTGGAAACCCAGCTTATCGACGGGGCAGTTGGCGAGTACGATATGGATTCCTGGCGTGAATTATTGCTGATTAGCGTTGAGGAACCCGAAGACTGGCGCAATGCTTACGAGCTGGACTCGGAAGACTCCATAGACCCGGATCTACCCATGCATCCGGAAGACTGGTCTGGCCCACTCAATAACATTGAGCCTGAATTCATGAATGGTGTTGAGGAGTACTAGTTACTTTTTGGTAGTGCTCCAACAGCATATCACCAGCCACCTGGGCATCGTCTTCCAGCTCTTCCTGCACGCGCGCCACCCTGGCACGCTCCTGTTCACTCAATTTGATCACTACGGACTCCAAATTCCCTGCTTGCACACCAGCTGATACTGTATATAATCACAGGAACTGTATGTATAAACAGATCTTTATCAGAAGGTGTAATGCTATGGAAAAACTAACCCAGCGACAACAAGAAGTTCTGGACGTTATTCGCACACACATTAACGATACCGGCTATCCACCCACCCGTGCCGAAATCGCCCAAACACTTGGCTTCAAATCAGCCAATGCGGCCGAAGAGCACCTCAAGGCGCTGGCACGTAAAGGAGCCATCGAAATCGTCGCCGGTGCGTCACGCGGTATTCGCTTGCCCGAAGAACCCGGCATTCCGATCATTGGCCGGGTCGCGGCTGGCAGCCCCATCCTGGCCCAGGAGCATATTGAAGACTACTGCGATATGCCCGCCTCCTTTTTCAAGCCGACAGCGGATTATTTCCTGCGTGTTCATGGCGACAGCATGATCGATGTCGGCATCTTCGACCAGGACCTGCTGGCGGTGCATCGCACTACCGATGTTCGCGACGGGGATATCGTGGTGGCTCGTATCGATGACGAAGTCACCGTCAAGCGGCTCAAGCGGGGCAAGAGTCGGCAACACCTGCAGTTGCTGCCGGAGAATCCGGACTTCCAACCGATTGAGGTAGACCTGGCCCAGCAGGACTTCGCCATTGAAGGTATTAGCGTGGGAGTGCTACGGCGGAGTTGATAAGGCGGGGTTGATAAAGCGCTGCGGCGGGGTTAAAAAATGCTACGGCGGGGTTGACGCCTAGTGCAGAATGGGCGGCTGTTCGCCGGGGAATTCTTCGCTCAACTCCACATCGCCCTGCTCCGCCAATTGTGCTGCCACATGAATGCCAGCCTGAATCATGGCGCGGGCTACTTCCAGCGTCCCATCCAGCAGGTAAACTTTGGTTTCATCTGAGAACTGAATGACCACCAATGGCTCGCCGTCGTCATCAGAGCGTTGCAGGACGATATCCCCGTTGGGCATTTCGACAATTTCCAGAAAAGAGGAAGGCACTGTTTACCTCGTAAGCGTATAACGTTCCAATATTCTAACAATTACCAGCCCGCTAGGCTATCGCTCATGCAGCCATCAGGCCTTGCTCTTCTTCTTCTTCGCCCCCGCCTTGCGGCCTTTACCCTTTTCCGCAACCCATTTTCCGGCGCGATAAAATGCACGCCAGCCGGTGGCCTTGCCATCGGCCTCAGTCATCACGTACTGCTCTTTGCTTTTACGGCTGTAGCGAATCTGGGTGCGGTGCTTGTCGTCGTCCACCACCGGTGCCGAAAACAAAAACGTGTACTTGGGGTCAATCTCTGTCTTGTGCGGCAGTATCTCATCGACAAACGGTGCCCGCGTCTCGCGGTTGCGCGGAAATTGGCTGGCAGCCAGGAACAGGCCAGCGGCACCGTCGCGCAATACATAGGTATCGTCCACTTTCTGGCAGATCAACTCCGGCATTGGCACGGGATCCATCTTGGGAGGGGCCGCCTCGCCGCTGCGCAATAACTTGCGGGTATTTTTACAGTCATCACTGGTGCAACCGAAGTACTTGCCAAAACGCCCCGTCTTGAGCTGCATGTCGGCACCGCACTTGTCACACTCCAGTACCGGACCGTCGTAGCCCTTGATCTTGAACCGGCCCTGTTCGACTTCAAATCCATCGCAGTCCGGGTTGTTGCCACACACGTGTAGTTTGCGTTCTTCATCGATCAGGTAGCTGTCCATGGCGGTATTACATTTCTTGCAGCGATGCCGGGTACGCAACTGGCGTGACTCAGCCTCGTCGTCCGCATCTTCACTGACTGCCTCGTCGCCGGAGACGAGATTCACCGTCGTCTTGCAGCGCTCCTTGGGAGGCAGGGCATAGCCCGAGCAGCCCAGGAACACGCCGGTGCTGGCCGTTCTGATTTGCATGGGTCGCCCGCAGGTAGTGCAGGCGATATCGGTCATGGTGGGTTCATTGGGGCGCATGCCGCCCTCGGCCTGCTCAGCCTTTTGCAGACGCTCGGTAAAGCCGCTGTAGAAATCGTCCAGCAACTTGTGCCATTCGAGCTTGCCCTCGGCAACCTCGTCCAGGTGCTCCTCCATAGACGCGGTAAAGCCGTAGTCCAGTAAGTCGGGAAAGCTCTCCTGCAGACGCTCAGTGACAATATCTCCCATTTTTTCCGCATAGAAGCGCTTGTTTTCCAGTCGCACATAACCGCGATCCTGGATGGTCGAAATAATAGACGCATAGGTTGAGGGACGGCCAATACCGCGTTTTTCCAACTCCCTGACCAGGCTGGCCTCTCCGTAGCGCGGAGCGGGCTTGGTAAAATGCTGGCAGGGGTCCAGTTTCAATAAGCGCAGCACATCGCCCTGCTTCAGGTCTGGCAGAACAACATCTTCAGCGCGCTTGCCAGAAACTGGCTGGACACGGGTATAACCGTCAAATTCAATAATGCGACCTTTGGCGTTGAGCTCGAAGTCACCGGCGGTCACTGTGATGGTGCTGGACAGATATCGGGCGGGTGTCATCTGGCAGGCGACAAACTGGCGCCAGATCAACTCATAGAGCCGCTCCGCGTCCCGCTCCATGTTTTTAAGCGCCGCCTGCAGCACGTTGACGTCAGAGGGCCGAACTGCCTCGTGCGCTTCCTGGGCGCCCTCCTTGGAACTGAAACTATTCGGCTGTTCGGGCAGATAGGGCCCCTTATAGTTGGCGTTGATGTAATCCCGACAGGCGGCGACGGCTTCAGCACTCAGATTGGTCGAGTCGGTGCGCATGTAGGTGATGTAACCGGCCTCGTAAAGACGCTGCGCCATCATCATGGTTTTCTTGACACTGTACCCCAATCGAGTGCTGGCGGCCTGCTGCAAGGTAGAGGTAATGAATGGTGCCGACGGCTTGGATCGGGTGGGTTTGTCTTCCCGCAGCTTGACGACATAGGCCGCCTGTTCCAGCACGTCAACCGCTTGCCCGGCGTCGGTTTCATTGGTGGGTCGAAACTTCTCACCCAGCTGTTTGCGTACCTGGAACCTGACTTCGTGATCCACACTGTCGCTGAGGTCCGCATGGATTTCCCAGTATTCTTCCGGGATAAAAGCGTGAATTTCCCGTTCTCTCTCAACCAGCAGCTTTACCGCAACTGATTGCACCCGACCCGCTGACAGGCCGCGGGCAACTTTAGCCCACAGCAAAGGCGACACCATATAACCCACAACCCTGTCCAGAAAGCGTCTGGCCTGCTGGGCGTTAACCTGGTCTGTATTGAGTTGTCCCGGGTGTTCGAATGCTCCCTGAATGGCGCGCTTGGTAATTTCGTTGAACACGACCCGCTTGTAGCGGCTCTCATCACCACCGATAGCCTCACGCAAATGCCAGGCTATGGCCTCCCCTTCACGATCAAGGTCAGTGGCCAGGTAGATGGTATCGGCGTCTTTGGCCAGTTTCTTGAGGTCGCTGACGACCTTTTCCTTACCCGGCAACACCTCGTACTGTGCCTCCCAACCCTGATCGGGGTTGATGCCCATGCGCCGAATCAGCTGCTCGCGGTTTTTATTCCGCTTATGCACAATTTTGTCTTCGGGTGACAATTTTCGGGTGATCGCCGCCTGCCGGGCCCGTTCTTTGGGGTCTGACTTACTGCTACCCGCCGTGGGCAAATCTCGAATATGACCTACGCTGGACTTAACGATGTAGTCCGAGCCCAGGTATTTATTGATAGTTTTGGCTTTCGCAGGTGATTCTACAATTACCAGTGACTTACCCATACCGTCTTTTCATCTCGCGGAAAAGGCGACATATATAAGTGCTGGATTGCCAATGGTCAAGAGAAAAGGCAATTCTGGGCAACTAATCTGCCCTGGCCAGCATCCCTTTGAGAACCGAATCGATACTGTACACGTCTTCTTTCTGGCCCTGTTCGTCCCAGAAAACACCTACTCCCTGCAAGTCCTCACAGGCCAGCGAAACCCCGCCTGGCAACGCCTGCAACAAATCCAGCAAGTGTTGAGCCCACTGCCCTTTTACCGCTGTCCAGGTGCCGTTGTCACAGCGATATATTATTTTACCATTGACTTTGGCGTCCTCACGAGTGCGACGACGACCATAGAACACCCTGGGGGGTGCATCGTCGCGTTCCAGTGGCGATTGCCGAAAACGAACAAAGAGGCCAGTCACAACCGCCGCCTGCCGCAAATCAGCGATCAATCGCTGTCGGCGCGATGGCATGGCGCTGATCAGGGGCGACAGCGCCGCCATGACCACTATGGCAATCAGTAAGTAAGTTATTGACACACAGCAGGGTTTCCAGTTTTTATACTATGGTATAAAACATATATACAGCAATGGTTGGAGAAAGTGATGCCTAACTACAAGACAATTTTAATGGCGGTAGACCTCAGTGAAGAATCAGCCAAGGTAGCAACCAGGGCCAAGGCCCTGGCTGCCAGCAACGGTGCCACCTTACACATCATTCATGTGATAGAGCCACTGAGCTTCGCCTATGGCGGCGATATTCCCATGGACTTTTCTGGCATCCAGGAAGAAATCCACGAGCAGGCCAAGCAGCAACTGGGCCGATTTGCCCGCGACTGCGAAATTCCGGACGACCGGCAATACATTATCCTGGGCCGCCCCGAGGTAGAAATTCACTCCACCGCAGATGACATTGAGGCCGACCTGATTGTGGTTGGCAGCCACGGCCGCCACGGCCTGGCACTACTGATGGGTTCTACCGCCAATGGTGTCCTGCACGGTGCCAGTTGTGATGTGCTGGCGGTGCGCGTCGGCGGCTAGGCGTCACTCTTCCTCCAGCAGCAGGGTATTCATCCAGTAACGATGGGTTAGCGCAAACTGGTAGGCCACGGTGATCAGCCCAAATACCAGCCCCGCCAAAGGCAGTAACTCGCGGTTGTCCGTCATCCACAGCGCCGCGCCGAACAGCGCCAGGGTGCCGATAATGACCAGTGAGACCACGAAATCACGCCAGCCCGCCGCGGGGATACTGCGGAAGAAAAGTTCATTGGCGGGATCTTGCCGGGCCCGCACAAACACCGCGTGGTTGGCACCCGTGCAGATAGTAAACAGCACTGCCAGCGTCAGGAACCACGGCCCCAGCAGGTCGGGTCCCAGTAAATCGATCATGCTGAATTCCAACAGGCCAATGGCAAAGGGGATCAAGGTATCCTCCATGGAGGGCAGCCAGCTAAAACGCAGTACCAGGCTCACGTAGATCAACCAGATTTGCAGAATGGCCATCAGCATGACTGCAAATTGCAGCCAGCCGATCAATGCATCCCAACCGCCCTGCCACAAAAATTCGCTTTCCTGAAAACGACTCCAGTACAATTCCAATGCCAGCGCCTGCATCATGCTCAGCACGGTGATGATAATTGACGGCAACATGTCCCGTGCGCGTTTGGCTTGCTGGTTCATTGGCTTTTATCCTGGTAGATACAAGGCTACCCAATGTAGCGGTTTTGGCCGTACCATCCAATCATAAACCGCAGGAGTGCAGAGCATGATAGTTGTCTGGGGCAGTATCGAAGCCATAGAAGGAAAATTGGACGCGGCCACACAACTGAGCCTTGAGCACGTGCATCGCTCCAGGCAAGAGCCCGGCTGTATTAGTCACCATGTTCACATCGACGTCGAGAACCGCAATCGCCTGACATTTTTTGAAGAATGGACCGACATGGCGGCGCTGCAAACCCATTTTGCCGTGCCGGAATCCGGACAATTTGTGGAACGCCTCAGCAAGCTGGCGGTTGCTCCGCCGAAGATGAAGATATTTGAGTCAACCCAGGTCTCGTAAATTTGGGGTCAGAACGGGGTCAGAACGGGGTCAGAACGGGGTCAGAACGGGGTCAGATCCGGATCTGACCCCAAATTTGTTAACTGGCGGGCGTCGGCGAGGCTAAACGGCCACCGCAGCTCGGCATCGGAGGCCGGCCGGCGCAGCACCGGTATCAGCGTGCCATAGCGCTGGAACAAGTCGTCTGACGCGCTGATATCTACCTCCAGCACACTACAATCTTCGTTTATCAAGGGCTGTAGCAACTCCAGCGCCTGTTCACACAGGTGACAGGCACTGGTGCTGTAGAGAATCAGCTCAATCGCCATCGCTTACAGTTCGTAACCGCTTTCATTGTGCAGAACAATATCCAGACCGGTAGTTTCCTCTTCATCTGACACACGCAGGGGTGTCACCATGCTGATCAGCTTGAGAATGATCCATGTGACCACCGCCGTATACAGGGCCACGGCCACAATACCGCACACCTGCACCAGTAATTGCTGACCGATGGTAACGCCCTCGGCCAGCCCCTGGCCGCTGAAAATGCCCAGCTCTGAGCTGGCAAAAATGCCGACTGCAAAAGTACCCAGCATGCCGCCCACACCGTGCACCGGGAACACGTCCAGGGAATCGTCAATCTTGAACCTCTGTTTAAGCGCCAGGGTAGCGAAAAAGCACACCGTACCGGCGCAGATGCCGATTACCAATGCGCCGCCCGGGCCAACGTAGCCGGAGGCCGGGGTTATCGTGCCCAGGCCAGCCACCATGCCGGTGACAACGCCCAGGGCACTGGGCTTACCGTACTTGATCCATTCTATAGTGAGCCAGGTAAACGCGCCCGCTGCCGCGGAAAGATGGGTAACCAACATGGCCATGCCGGCATCGCCATTGGCCGCCAGGGCGCTACCCGCATTGAAGCCAAACCAGCCTACCCACAACATACTCGCGCCGGTTATGGTCATGGTCATATTGTGCGGCGGCATTGCCACCGTGCCGAAACCCTTGCGATTACCGATCACCAGGGCACACACCAATGCTGCTACACCGGCTGTTATATGCACCACCGTGCCACCGGCAAAGTCCAGCAGGCCCATTTCTGCCAGCCAGCCACCACCCCACACCCAGTGCGTTACCGGCGCATAAACAGCTACCAGCCAAAGAGAGGAAAACAGCATAACCGCTGAAAATCGCGTGCGCTCGGCGAAACCACCGATAATCAAGGCCGGCGTAATGATGGCAAAGGTCATTTGGAACATGATGAAAACAGTTTCCGGCAAATCGCCCCTGAGGCTGTCTTTGCCAACTCCAGACAACAGGGCCTTGCCCATGCCCCCGCTGAAGGCATCACCCTCACCAAAGGCGATACTGTAGCCGACTAACACCCACAGCACCGATGCAACGCAGGCGATGCCAAAGCACTGCATAAATACCGATAGCACGTTTTTGGAACGCACCAGGCCGCCATAAAAAAGCGCCAGTCCCGGCAGCGTCATAAACAGGACCAGTGCGGTCGACGTGAGAATCCAGGAGGTATTTGCTCCATCCATGTAAGTAAGCCTTTTGATGAGTGTTTATTAGAATGGCGTAAGATTACTGGAGAACAACTGCTGCAGACAAGCTGTAGGGGCATGCAGTCCAATAATGGATTTGTGACTGCACAGTGCTTGACAGCATGAATTCGAAGGTTTAATAATTCATACCACTAATTAGACTAGTGAGAAGGAATTACAGTGGCTCTCTTTTCCCAACCCACTGCGCGAGCGCTGGCAATTCTGGATTTGCTCATGGCCAACCCTCACCAGGCCTTTGGCCTGACCGAGATGACCCGTCGCCTCAACCTCAACAAGGCCACATGTCACGCCATATTAACCACCATGGCGACCTATGGATTTTTGGTGCAGCACCCCAAAACCAAGGCCTACCGCCTGGGACCCAGTATTATCGCCGCCGGTAACGCCGCTTTCGCCCAGTTCCCGGTACTCGAGTACGCCAGGCCGGCACTGGAATCCCTTGAAAATGACCTCAATATCGGCTTTGCAGTCACCGGTCGTTCCAAGTCACACGTGGTACTGCTGGCCCTGTACGGCAGCGCCAGCGCGCTTATCGACAATTTTCAGCTGGGCTTGCGCCTGCCTAATGTGGCGCCTATTGGCGCCTGCTTTACCGCCTGGTCGCCAGCCAAGCACCTGGAGGCCTGGCTGACCGCCGCCCACGATGCCAGGGGTGAGTACAACGAGAAGCTGGACCAATACCTGCGTATGTCAGTTATCGGTATCCGCGCCCGTGGTTACGAGATAACCCTGCAAACCCAGGCAGAGAAAAAACTACACGAAGACCTGGCCAGCATCCAGAACGCCTGGAACCTTAAAGACCTGGAAGAAATCACCAACGGTTACCAGCGGGCACTGTGTGACGAAAAAGTGCACCTGGACAGAATTGATCCCCGCGCCCTCTACAATATCAGCACCATCAACGTGCCGGTGTTTGCCTACAAACAGATGCCCGCCATGTGTTTTGCTGCCGGCTCCTTCACCAAGCCGATCACGGGTGCTGAGGTCGAGCGGGTTGCCGGTCGCATGCTGGAGGCCGCCGAACAAGTCACGCAGACTGCCAGAAACCGGGCCCGGCCAGAGACCCAACTCGACGGCTAATGCCCCCTTTCTTCGACCAGATCATCACGGTATACGGCCGTAACCCGGTACTTGAAGTGTTGCAGGACACATCCCTGAGCTGTTTTCGCCTGCACTTTGCCGACAGCAATAAGCCAGCCGATGTGCTGCGCCAAATGGAAGACATTGCCCAGCGCCGCGACATAGAAATATGCATACACAGCAAAAAGGAATTATCGCGGATATCGCGCAAAGGGTCACAGGATCAGGGTGTAGCGGTGGATATTCTATGCCCGGAATTCTCAATACTGGATGAGTACCTGGCCCTGCCACCCGCCTCTCGTCCTCGCCGCCTGCTGGCGGTAGACGGGCTAACCAACCCTCAGAACGCCGGCATGCTGATTCGCTCCGCCGTCGCCGGCGGCATCGACGGCATTCTATGGCCCCGGGCCGGCAATGCGGCGCTGGGACCACTGGCGGTGAAAGCCAGCGCGGGAACCCTGTTTCGGGCCTCCTTGATTCGTTGCAGGGAGCTGCTCGATGCGCTGCGTCGATGCCAGCAACAGGGCCACCAGATCTGCATCCTGGCGGCCGATGCCGATACTTCGCTGTACGATGAACATGCCCGGGGTGACACTATTTACGTGCTTGGCAATGAGTCCAGTGGCGTCTCTGCAGAAATTACCCGCATGGCCGATACCTCGCTAAGCATACCCATGCACAATGGCGTCGAGTCATTGAATGTAGCGGTAACGGCCGCACTGATTGCCTATTTGGACAGGTAGGCCATACCCTCTTCCAGACCCCTCAAAGACAGGGGATACATATGCCCCTCCACCAGCCGGTGGGTCATCGAAACCGACTGGGTGTACTCCCATTCTTCTTCCGGCACCGGGTTCAGCCATATCACCTTGTCATAGACATCCTGCAGACGTCGCATCCACACCTCGCCAGCCTCCTCGTTCCAGTGTTCTACACTGCCACCGGGCTGGGCGATTTCGTAGGGCGACATGGAGGCATCCCCCACAAACACGACCTTATAGTCGTGGCTGTATTTATGCAGAATATCCAGCACATTGGTGCGCTCATCGTGGCGTCGTACATTGTTCTTCCACACGGATTCATAAATGAAATTGTGAAAGTAAAAATATTCCAGGTGCTTGAACTCAGTGCGCGCTGCCGAGAACAGCTCCTCGCAAATTTTCACGTGTGGATCCATTGACCCACCCACATCCAGAAACAGCAGAACCTTCACGGCATTGTGACGCTCAGGTACCATTTTTATATCGAGAAAGCCGGCGTTGCGCGCCGTCGAACGGATGGTGTCGTCCAGGTCCAGTTCATCGGCAGCGCCGCTGCGCGCAAACTTGCGCAGGCGTCGCATGGCAACCTTGATATTGCGGGTGCCCAGCTCTACTGAGTCATCGAGGTTGGCATAATCACGCTTTTCCCAGACCTTGACCGCTTTCTTGTTCTTGCCGTTGGGGCCGACCCTGATACCTTCCGGGTGGTAACCCTCCTGGCCAAAGGGCGAGGTACCACCGGTACCCACCCATTTGTTGCCGCCCTCGTGACGTTCCTTCTGCTCTTCAAGTCTCTTTTTGAACTCTTCAATGAGCTTTTCCAGACCGCCCAGTGACTCGATCTTGGCCTTTTCTTCCTCGGTGAGATTTTTCATAAACTCACTGCGCAGCCAGTCATCCGGTATCATCGCCTCGATAATATCGTCCAGTGCTTCCAAGTCCTTGAAATGCAAACCAAAGGCACGATCAAAGCGGTCGAAGTACTTCTCATCCTTGACCATGCAGGTGCGGGAAAAGTAATAGAAGTCGTCCATATTGGCAAAAGCAATACGTTGCTTGAGCCCCTCCAGCAGGTCCAGCAGCTCCTTGGTGGTTACCGGCACGCCGGAGTCGCGCAGACCCTGAAAGAAATTAATCAGCATAGTCTGCTAGCGCATTTCCCGGCGGTGCATAAAGGCCAGTCGTTCCAGCAAATGCACATCCTGTTCGTTCTTCAGCAAGGCACCGTACAGCGGTGGAATAGCCTTGCTGTGGTCACGGTCCTTAAGAATTTCATCGGGAATATCGTCGGCCATCAGCAACTTTAACCAGTCGATTAGCTCTGAAGTCGACGGCTTTTTCTTGAGGCCAGGGATACTGCGTACGTCGAAGAATATTTCCATCGCTTCCTGTACCAGGTCCGGGGCGATATTGGGATAGTGGACGTCGACAATCTGCTTCATGGTGTCGCGATCGGGAAACTTGATGAAGTGGAAGAAACAGCGGCGCAAAAATGCGTCTGGCAATTCCTTCTCATTGTTACTGGTAATGATGATAACCGGGCGGTGCTTGGCCCTGATGGTCTCGCCGGTCTCGTAAACAAAGAACTCCATGCGGTCTAACTCAACCAACAGGTCGTTGGGAAACTCGATATCCGCCTTGTCGACCTCATCAATCAGCAACACCACTTGCTCATCGGCACCAAATGCCTCCCACAGCTTACCGGGCTTGATGTAGTTGGCAATATCGTGAACCTTGTCGTCTCCCAGTTGGGAATCGCGCAGGCGGGACACCGCATCGTATTCGTAGAGTCCCTGTTGTGCCTTGGTGGTAGATTTAATGTGCCACTCGATGAGACGCATGTTGAGTCCCAGCGCCACTTCTTCAGCCAACATGGTTTTACCCGTGCCCGGCTCACCCTTGATCAGCAGGGGACGTTGGAGGGTGACCGCCGCATTGACAGCCATGCTCAGATCGTCGGTGGCGACGTAGCGTTCAGTACCTTTAAATTTCATTGATGTTTACCCAGTAGAATGGAACCGGCAAGCCTACAGATGGCGTGTTACTAAATCAAGATTCCTCATCGTCCTCGAGGTAGTCTTCATCGTCATCGTAGTCCTCATCATCCCAGTCGTCTTGCCGACCGCGACGAATCCACCAGACCCCTAGAGCAAGCAGTAGCAGCAGCGAAGCCCCTGCCGGTAACATCCAGCCTGGCAGGCCTGCTGCCGGCTGCGCAGCGGGTACCAGGTCGGAAGGATCCACCGCGGGCGCTGGTTCGATAACATCAGTGAGAAAACTCACCTCGCGCTGAAAGCTGCGCCCGTCGACGTGCACCACCACCTCGTAGCGCCCTGCTTCTGCCAGCATAGGCAATTCCATACGGAACTCGCCGCCGGCGTCCGCCTCGCTGCCATCCATGATGACTTCCCAGCGGCTCCCATCGCCCCGGGAAACCTGGGCCGTGACCGTCAATACCTTTAACAGGTCCGGATCGGTGAGCACCTGGCCAGAATCGGCCAGGCGCACACCAAATTCGGGTGTGTGACCCACCGGCATCGTGGTTGGCAGGCGATCCAGCTCCAGCGACAGATGTGAAATTACGTTGACCCGGGTAATCGAGCCCGGCGCGACAATACGCCACTCACCGTCTACTGGATCCTGTACGGTAATCAACTCGAAGCGATCGTTGTGGTACCAACTGGTGTTTGGCGGCGTATCGTCGCGTTCAATACTGGCGCCGTCCGGGCGAATCAGGCTGATCTGCTCGGTATCCATATCGGGGAATACCAGTACCGTAAATTCCTCGACACTTTCATCGATCAGGAATTCTCCACCCAGCAGGGGCACTTGCTCGGTAGGCGCCGCGATATCCAGTGCCTGCAGGAATACAGCAGATAATTCCTCCGGCGATTGTGCCCGCTCTGCCAAACCACCGGTAATCTGCGCCAGTGCACGCAAAAACTCCCAGTCTGCATCATCAGACAGGGCTATGGTGTGTACCGTCACGCCCCAGTCGCGCAACTCGATGGCGAATTTTTTCAACAGGTCCCGGGCGGCGCGCTGGTTAGTTTCGGTATCGTTGGACACTTCAACTTTGCCGTCGGTCAACAAAATTATGCTGGTTCTGTACTGATGCTGCAATCGATCAATATCGTAAGTGGCCATCTCCAGCGCATCGGGAATATTGGTCAACAGGCCACGATTGCTGATCTGTGCTACCGCAGCGGCGGCTTCTTTGCGCCACTGCTCAGTGACCTCGGCATGGGGAACCACCATGTTGACCCATTGGCCAAAGATCCACACACCGGCTTTTGAGCCCTCTGGCAACAATTGAACCATGAGCTCCAGTGCTGGTTTGCGCAGGTTTTGCGGATCAGACTCCCGCATACTGCCAGAAACATCGATCAGCAGGCGCACATCCGGTAGCTGGTCTTCAGCTTGTACCCGGCCGGCACCGGCAATCACCATGGCTACACTCAGTACCAGTAACAACCGTCTCAACGTATTCATAGCGACTCTCTCCGCTTATTCCTGGGTCGGCGTGCGCCGCAGAATCAACCTGCCAAGCTGCAACACCAATCCCAGCACCAGTGCAATGACCACACCCATGGCCAGCGATCGCAGTGAGCGCATGGCAACTTCGAGGCCATCGGTAAGCAGGTCAAAGCTAGCTACAAAAATTGCCGGCGCCCAGCTGCTGGCATTTTCAACAGGGTGTGCCGGCGCCAGCGCCAGCGCCGCCAGCACTAATAGTACCGTGCTCCGCAAACCCACAGCGACGCTCTTTTTTGTCCAGCCGTTAAGGACCAACAGCGCGCCAAGGGTGCCAGCCAGGTAAACTGTCCAGGCGATCAGGTATGATTCATCGGTCAGCAATACCGCCTACTCCTGCCAGTGCACAATATGTTCTTCGTACCCATCTGGATGCACAAATTCATCCGAAATCGAACGTCCGCGAATTGAAATACCCGCCTCGTGAACCGAGTCTGGATCGCCCGACACCAGTGGATGCCAGTCTGCCAATGGCTTTCCTTCAGACAGCAGCCGGTAGGCACAGGTACTCGGTAACCAGTGGTAATCAGCCAGGTCCTGCGGGCGCAATTTGATACAGTGGGGTACCAGTACGCTGCGCTGCGCATAATCACTGCAGCGACAGCTTTCCTCCAGCAGGTAGCGGCAGCGGATGTTGGTGTAATAAACTTCGCCGTCATCTTCATCTTCCAGCTTGTGCAGGCAACACTTGGCGCAACCATCGCACAGGGACTCCCACTGGGCGACAGACATCTGTGCGAGTGTTTTCTCCTCCCAAAATCGGCCCTCGCTCATTCGCCGTCCCGCCGCAACAGCTCAGCCAGGGTTGGAGGCATCTGCAGATAAAAGCCCTGTTCTTCAATTTTTGCAATCACTTCATCTGCATTGGCACGCGCCAGTTGGCGTTTGCCATCGAGGTGCACCAGCATGATGGCCTCGGGTTCACCAAAACGCTGCAACAAATCCTCGGGAATCTTTTCCAGTCCCTGGGCCTTTTCCACATACAGGTACATTTCCTGTTGGCGCGGGCTTCGATAAATCTGACACAGCATGGTCTAGCCCTCGACCCCGATCGACACCAGCAGTGGTTGTACCACTGGCTGCCAACGCCAACCACTCCAGCGCTCCGGTCTTTCTATACTTTCCCCATCGGCCAGCCGCACCATCAATTCGTAGTCTTTGGCGGGTAACAAAGCGCCACTGGCAAGATTCCAGTCGGCAGCCATCCCCGCGGCTGTCTTTTTCAAGCGTTTGAGTCGCTCGCGTTGTGTGGCGGTCAGTGGTGGTGGCATGCGTGCTGGCAACTGTTCATCAGCCAGTGCCAGTGCTGCCCGCACAGTACCCACAATTCTGTCACCCTGCTTGCGTACCGTTGACGCAGGCAGTTCCGCCACAGATCGCAACTCATCAATTGACTGCGGCGAGCGCAGGGCCAGTTCCAGGCACAGGGGATCTTTGAGTATCCAGCCGCGGGGCTTGTCTACCTGGCGGGCCCGCGCTTCACGCCAATCACACAGATCGCGCAGTACCGCTAGTTGGCGCTGTGACAATTTCCAGGCCGACTTGATGCGCAAATAAGTCGGTGGGCCGTCCTCCCCCGCCGCCTGCGCAGCGGAGGCACCGTCGTCCAACACCCATTGCAAGCGCTCCGTCTCGACCAGGCGCTCACGCAATTGCTTGTAGACCGGCAACAAGGGCACAACATCGGTAGCGGCGTAGCTGAGCTGTTGCTCCGTCAGGGGTCGCTGCAGCCAGTCTGAGCGGGTCTCATCCTTGGCTATCTCAATACCGGCCTGTTGCTCCATCAGCGCGCGATATCCCAGCCCAAACCCCAGCCCGACAAAAGCCGCGGCGCGCTGGGTATCGAACAAAGGTAGTGGCTGCTGTCCCAGTAGCTGCTGAAAAACCTCCAGGTCTTCACTGGCAGAATGCAGGACTTTTTCCACTGCCACGTTGGCAAACAACTCTCGCAGTGGGGCAAAATCAGTGATGGGCAGTGGATCTATCAGCCAGGCTTGCTGCGGGGCCTGTGAAAAGCACAGCTGTATGAGCCCCGCCTGGGGATAGAACGTATCGCGGCGCATAAATTCAGTATCGACGATCACCGACTCCGAATGACCGAGTTCGGCCACCAGCTCGGCCAGCTGCTGGTTGGTATCTACCTGCTGATACGAGGTCACGCGCCGATCTCCCGTCGCCCGGAAAAAGCGTGTGCCAGCGTACTGCCATCCACGTATTCCAGCTCTCCGCCCAGCGGCACACCGTGCGCTATACGGCTCACCTTGACCGGTTCAGCGCGAACCAGCTCGCTCAGGTAATACGCGGTGGCTTCACCCTCTACGGTAGGGTTGGTGGCTAGAATCAGCTCGGTGATCCCGCCATTTTCGATGCGTTGCTTGAGGATATCCAGGCCAATGTCTTCCGGGCCGATTCCGTCAATGGGGGAAAGATGCCCCATCAACACAAAATACAGCCCGCGGTAACTACCGCTCTGCTCGACTGCCACCACATCGGCTGGCGACTCCACCACACAAATGGTTTCAGCCTCACGGCGCGGATCGATACAAAGCGCGCAGACTTCCTCTTCACTGAAATTGCGACACTGGCGACAGTGACCGACCCCTTCCATGGCCAAGGTCAGTGCCTCGGCCAGGGCCAGGCCTCCCTCGCGCTCTCGTTCCAGCAGATGCAGGGCCATACGCTGCGCCGATTTTCGTCCCACGCCGGGCAGGCAGCGCAGGCTTTCCACCAGTTGTTCAACGAGTGGGCTGAAGCTCACACTATTCTCCTTTTCTCTTCACCGCGGACCTAGAATGGCATCTTGAAGCCAGGCGGCAACAAGCTGCTCATGGCATTTTGGTTGGTGGCTTCGACTTTTTTAACCGCGTCATTTACGGCGGCTGCCAACAGGTCCTCCAGAATTTCCTTATCCTCACCCAGCACCATATCGTCTATAACAACGCGCTTTACGTCGTAGCGACCCGTCATGGTAACTTTCACCATGCCTGCTCCGGCCTGGCCTTCAACCTCGGTGTTGGCTGCCTCCTGCTGGGCCTGCTGCATTTTTTCCTGCATTTCCTGCGCCTGTTTCATCAGGTCGCCTATATTACCTTTCACTATTCACCTCAATGCTTGATCGGAGTAATGGATTCTCGATCCAGGCTACCTTCGAATTTATCGATAAGCAGCTGGACTCTTGGATCTGACTCTATGGACTGCACCGCCCGGGCAAGGCGCTCATCCAGTAGACGCTGGGCCCGCACCGCCGGTGTTTCAAAACGGGGCGATCCGAGCTCAATGTGTACCGCGATTTCGCGCTGCAAATATTCGCTCAGTGCGCTGGCGATACGCTCGCCGTGCTTTTCACTGTACAGCGAGGCATTGCCTTCATCGAGCACCAGGTAGGCCTTGTCACCGTCCACCTGGCGCAGTTCACAGTGGGAAGCAACACTGAGCAGAATACCGGTGAGAGGCAATTTATCCAGCAGCTCAGCCCAGAGCGCGGGCTCCAGCTCCAGCCTCGCCGTGGGCGCCGCCACTTCGACCTCAACTATTGGCTCGGGCACTGGTTCGGGCGCTGGTTCGGGCGCTGGTTCGGGCGCTGGTTCGGGCGCTGGTTCAGGCTCTGCATGCGGTTGTGGCGCGGCTTCCGGCTGCGCGACTTCAGGCTTTTTTACCTGGGCGGCCACCTCGGCGCCGCTTTCCTGCAGATCTTCTGGCTGCAGGTGTGGATCTATGACTGAGACCGGTCGAAAGGCGATCATCCGCAGCAGGGCCATTTCAAACCCGCCACGCAAATCCGGTGCCAGGCCAAGATCGCGCCGGCCGGTAACTGCCAGCTGGTAATAAAGCTGTGCGTCTTCAGCGGTCATGCTGGCCGCCAACTCCACGACCTGGGTGGCATTCCCCCCATTATTGTCAATTGCCTCTGGCACTGCCTGCGCGATAGCTACCCGATGTAGCAGCGATGCCATCTCCTGCAGGCTACCACCGTAATCGGGTGCGTGCTCAGACATATCTTCTACCACCGCCAGGGCAGCAGCGGCATCCTGTTGGGATACAGCGACGGTTAGTTTGTAGACGAATGACAGGTCAACGCTACCCAACATGGAGCGCACATCGGCTTCAGAAAGCTTGCCAGAACCGAAAGCGATGGCCTGGTCGGTAAGACTCAGTGCGTCGCGCATACTGCCATCTGCAGCGCGTCCCAACAGCCACAGGGCGGGTTCTTCAAAACTGACCATCTCCTGCTCAAGCACATACTTAAGGTGCCCAACGATGAGCTCGGGCGTCATGTTTTTGAGATTGAATTGCAGGCAGCGTGACAGTACGGTAGCGGGTAATTTATGTGGATCTGTGGTCGCCAGCAGAAATTTTACATGGGGTGGCGGCTCCTCGAGTGTCTTCAGCAGGGCATTAAAGCTGTGGGTAGAAAGCATGTGAACTTCGTCAATCAGGTATATCTTGTAGCGACAGCGAGTCGGCGCGTATTGCACGTTATCCAGCAATTCCCGGGTGTCTTCTACCTTGGTGCGCGAGGCGGCATCAACCTCGATCAGGTCAACACAGCGACCTTCTGCTATTTCCACGCAAGAGGAACACTCTCCGCAGGGTTCGGAGCTCACCCCTGATTCGCAGTTGAGGCACTTGGCAAGAATACGCGCAACGGTGGTTTTGCCGACGCCACGGGTGCCGGTGAACAGGTAGGCGTGATGTAACCTGTCGTGATCCAGCGCATTAATCAGCGCCCGTAAAACATGCTCCTGGCCCACCATTTCGCGGAATACCCGGGGGCGCCATTTGCGTGCCAATACCTGATGGGACATAGATGTTTTCTTGTTAGTCAGCTGAGCAGAGGGCTAGCATAACTCAAGGCGCCGACAAAGTAGAGAATGGAGGCGGCCCAAACAGCCACACTCCGGCACACGAGTCGATAATTACCGTTGTTCCCTTCCAGGCCTGGCGGAATTCACTATCTATCGTTGCGAAGGGACCGTAAGGGCCACCGCAAAATGGCGGAGAGGGAGGGATTCGAACCCTCGATAGGTTACCCTATACACACTTTCCAGGCGTGCTCCTTCGGCCACTCGGACACCTCTCCTAGCGAGGGCGCGCATCATAACATAAGGTTTGTAACTAGCTAGTGTTGCGGGGCGATTATCACTGGCGCGACGTCCTCAAACGGGGCGCAGGGCCAGCCTCCGTGGCGCGGTAGGGGTTGATATCGAGACCGCCACGCCGCGTATACAACGCCTGTACAGACAAACGCTGGGGAGCACAGGCACTGTGGATATCGCGAAACATTCGCTCCACGCACTGCTCGTGAAACTCCTGGTGATTCCGAAAGGAAACAATATAGTCCAGCAAGCTGGTCGGACTTAGGTATGCACCCTCACAGGTCACTATTACCGTGGCCCAATCGGGTTGGGCTGTTACCGGACACAGCGAGCGCAGCAAATGACTGTACAGCACCTGCTCGCCTGAACCATCCTGGCCTACCAGTATCTCCGCTGTCGGCTGGGCCGCATGGGAGCCGACTGGCAAGTCGTCGATACACTCCCCAGCCAGTTGATCGACCTGCAGGGAGGGTGAATCCAACGCTAGTATCTCAACGGTGACCGCGCCACCTGCCACCGCAGTAAGGTCGGTCTGCAGGGTGGTTTGCAACTCTGCCTGATCGGTAAAACGGGTTTGATTAAGGGAGGCCAGGTACAGTTTCAGGGATTTGGATTCAATAAGATTCGGGGTCTCGCAGGGTAATACAAGGCGGGCTACGGCGGCATGGGGTTGATCAGCTTCCAGCCACGCCAGCTCCCAGGCGTGCCAGACATCTTCTCCCTGAAATGGTAAGGCTGCACCAAAGCCCAACAGCGACCTGGCGGCCGCGCGGGGAATCGGGTCCAGCAGCTGCGGCGCGTAGCTCTGTGGGACCGGTATATTTTTGCCCAGCACGGTCACTGACGCAAGCCCTTGCCGGTATTCAACAGGTGCATGCTGTAGCTGAAAGCCACCACCGTGAACATCAGTATCATGCTGAATGCAAAGACCACATTCACGTCCGAGACACCCAGCACGCCGTAGCGAAAGCCGTTGACCACGTACACCAGAGGGTTGATTTTGGACACCATGGCCCAGAAATCCGGCAACAGGTCCATGGAGTAAAACACCCCACCCAGGTAAATAAGCGGGGTCAGCACAAAGGTCGGAATGATAGAGATGTCATCGAAATTGTTGGCATAGATGGCATTAATAAACCCGAACAGGGCAAACAGGATAGAGGTCACGACCACGATGGCGATGGTCACTGGCAGGTTGTAAATAGTGAGTTCGGCAAAAAACATCGACAGGGTAGTTACTATCACTGCCACCATCAAGCCTCTACACACGCCACCTAGCACATAGCCGCTGAGGATTATCCAGTTGGGAACCGGCGAAACCAGTAGCTCCTCAACACTGTGATTGTATTTGGCGCCAAAGAAAGAGGACACCACGTTGGAATAGGAGTTGGTGACTACCGCCATCATGATGAGACCGGGTACCACAAACTGCATATAGCTGAAGCCGCCCATTTCACCGATACGAGAACCTATCAGGGTGCCAAAAATAACAAAATACAGGGACATGGTGATAGCCGGCGGCAGTAGCGTCTGTGTCCATATACGCATATAGCGCCGTATTTCCTTGAGCAGGATGGTACAAAAAGCTATCCACTGTTCATAGGCGCTCATGGCTTTTTACACTCGCTCATGGCTGTTGGTACTCCCTCCTGACAGCAAACTCACAAACATCTCCTCCAGCCGATTGGACTTGTTACGCATGCTCGATATCTCTAGGCCCTGCTCGGTCAGTGCCGTGAACAGCTGGTTAATGTCCTGGTCGCGCTCGACTACGACTTCCAGGGTATGCGCATCCAGCCGCCGGCAGGGGAAGCCGTTGATTTCCACCTGACCGGGCAGTTCGGTGCGCACATCCAGCAAAAACATCTCCGTATGTAACTCGCTCAGCAGTTCCTTCATGCTGCTGTTGTGCACGATCCGGCCCTGATCGATGATGGCAATATTGCGACACAGACTCTCAGCTTCCTCCAGGTAGTGCGTGGTCAAAATAATGGTCGTGCCATTGCCATTGAGCTCGTTGAGGAACTCCCACATGGCACGCCGCATCTCGATATCTACACCGGCAGTGGGTTCGTCCAGTACCAGCAGCCTGGGCTCGTGCACCAGCGCTCTGGCGATCAGCAAGCGGCGTTTCATACCACCGGACAGCTCGCGCGCCCGGTCGAAGCGTTTTTCCCACAGGCCCAGCTTCTTCAGGTATGTCTCGGCGCGTTCGCGGGCCAGATCGGGGGGTAAGCCATAGAAACCGCCCTGGTTGATGAGAATGTGGTCTACCCGTTCAAACAGGTTGAAGTTAAACTCCTGGGGCACTATCCCCACGTGTTTTTTGGCGAGCGGGAAGTTTTCGTCAATATCGACACCAAAAACCTTTACGCTGCCGCTTGTTTTGTTAATCAGGGAAAACAGGATGCCAATGGTCGTAGACTTGCCCGCGCCGTTTGGGCCCAGCAGGGCAAAAAAGTCGCCCTCCTCTACATCCAGGCTAATCCCGCGCAGCGCTTCGACCCCGTTAGCGTACCGTTTATGCAAATCGCGGATGGCGAGAGCTGCTGTCATGGTTTTCCTGTTGTCGCGGTGGCGAAAAGGCGGCTATTGTATATCCCACTACACCAGGGTGCGAACATCTAATGAATGACCTGCAATATCGCGAACACTGCCTGAGTCTGCTTACCAGCTTTGCGAAGCTTATGGAACAGCAAAGTGAGCGCACCTCCAGTGACGACCCGCTGCGGGAGTTGGCCAGCGAGTTTCAACTGCTTGTCAGCGGCACGGACCTCTATGACAGCGGCCCGCCTTTGGTAGCCAGGCTGTTTTCCAGCTGCCCTCACCTGGCACCGTCTTTTCCACGTGAATTGCTGTGGTTCATCGGTGGCGAGTGCTTACATCAGATGGCGGATGAGGAAATGGCCATGTTCGAGAAACTGGACGATATGCGCACCGAAGCGCAGGACCGGGGGGAGCTTTTTGACTACCACGAAGCCCACGCCAACCTGTTGAAATTGCAGTAGACCTATTTCATTATACGGGCTTGACGTTTCCCTGTTGGCTACCTACAATGCGCGCCTCTCAATTGCGAGACTGTGTGTCCCCTTCGTCTAGTGGCCTAGGACACCGCCCTTTCACGGCGGTAACAGGGGTTCGAACCCCCTAGGGGACGCCATTTAGCGGGAATAGCTCAGCTGGTAGAGCGCAACCTTGCCAAGGTTGAGGTCGCGAGTTCGAACCTCGTTTCCCGCTCCAAACACCTTTATAGAGATGATCGCAAGGTCGTCCCTTTTTTTTGCGGTCAAAAAGCTCGAAGGTGTGCCTACTCGGCAATCATCTCTGCGCCTTTATGCCAGATCGGATCAGCGGGATCTGATTTGGAGGTACGCCCGACTATATTACCCTGCCTGCCGATAAAGAACGTGGTTGGGGTGCCATTAACGCTGTAGGCACTGGCAACGTCGTCTCCATCAATCAGCGTCATGAAATCCATTCCCCTGCTCTGTAGCACGGCTTGTGGCTGCGTCCCTTCGTCTTCACGAAAGCTGATGCCCAGCAATACCAGTCCCTGTTCATGGAAAGCGTCCCGTGTTGCCACCAATCCAGGCTGCAGTTTTTTGCAATAAGGACACCAGGTGGCCCAGAAATGCAGTATCACAGGCTGACCCCGGTAATCCGCTAGGCTAACTGCCTCGCCCTGGGCATTGCTCAAGGTAAACGCGGGTGCGGTTTCTGCACGGACATTGGTGATAGCCAGTAGCAACCAACAGCTAAGGACGGCAGTGAACAGAGTCTTCATGGTGTTATTCCAGTGAGTGACTACCTATCGACCTATTGTGATTGGTTCGGTTCCCTTTGATAAGCTCTGCGTCGCCAAATTGACCGGAATTGGTGGAATATAGTGGCCAAACAGAGGCTGTAATTTGGTAAAATAGCGTTAATTATCAAATAGTTAATGAATTTTTATAAAACCTCTCTTTTATATGGATTCTAGCTATATTTTCAGCAGGAGCCTCGCCATGAAGACCGCCCAGATCATCACCCGTCGCAGCCTTGATCAACTTGAAACCGATATTATCTCCCTCTCCTCCCACATCAACTCCATGGAATACGAGTTCCTGGTGTTGCTGCGTGAGTATGATCTCCGTCAGGGTTGGAAGGCCTATCACTTTAACAACTGTGCCGAATGGTTGAATATGAAATGTGGCATTGCCACCTCTACCGCCCGTGAGAAGATAAGGGTGGCAAACGCGCTGTTCGATCTACCAGCGATGGCAACTTCTTTTCAAAAGGGCGATCTTTCTTTTTCCAAAGCAAAATCCCTTACCCGCATAGCTACGCCGCTCAATGAGGAGCACCTGCTGGACTTTGCTCTCAAGGCCACCGCCAGCCAGGTAGAAAGACACTGCCAGGAACTGCGCAATGTGCAGCGCGAGACTTCGATTCGGGATGCCAACCGCTTGCACGAACAGCGGTATCTGAGCTGGTCAGCACATAGCGACGGCAGCGTAACCCTGAGCGTGGAACTGCCGAAAGAAAGTGCCGACCTGGTGATCAAGGCCATAGAAAAGGCCAGCAACAGTAGCTCCTCCGCAGAAGAGGCAGCGTACTTCGAGGAAGATCCAGAGAGCCCCAATCCGCCACGTGGCGGATGCGACCTATTCCAGCAACAGGCCGATGCTCTGGTGGATATAGCAAAGTCATTCCTTGCCGGTGGAAATAACAAAAAAAGCTGCACGGCTGACCACTATCAGGTCACAGTACATGTTGATGAGAAAGCCCTGCGCGGCGAACCCGATGCTGAAAGCAAGAGCGATCTACCCATTGAAACCGTGCGGAGGCTTTGTTGTGACAGCTCCCTGGTCATTTCGACCGACGACGAGAGCGGCAGGACCAGGGACCTCAGTCGAAAACACCGTGTTGTACCTCCCTCACTACGCCGCAAACTAATGAGCCGCGACAAAGGCTGTAGATTCCCCGGCTGCAGTCACGAGAAATGGTTAACCGCGCATCACGTGGTGCACTGGGCCGATGGGGGTGAAACCACAGCGGAGAACCTGGTGATGTTGTGTTCCAAGCATCACCGACTGCTGCACGAGGGTGGATTCGAGATAAAACCCGGTGCGGGCGGTCAGTGGCACTTTCGCAATGCCAGTGGCGCGCCGCGAATAAATTGAAGAATGCGCTAATGTCTTCATAATGGGCCGTGCCACTCATAGAGCAATGGAAAACCTATGTCCAAAGCAGACGATAACCGCAATACCAGTACCGCCCTCTGGCAGGCGCTCTATGAGCGCCGCTGGGATGATGTGGGACTGTATTTTGCAGAAGATGGCCTCTACCAGGATGTACCCACACCCGATATGGGTGCGGTGGGCCCGGCGCAGGTGGCCAGGCGCCTGAAAATCGGCCTCGAACCGATCGAGCGCCAGGAGCACCATATTTTTCGCATGGTGGCTGACGACAGCTGTTGTATCACCGAGCACCGGGAAGACTGGTATTTTCATACCGGTGAGGTCGTCAAACTGCCCTTCACCTCTATTCATGAATATAATGCCGAGGGCAAAATATCCCTGTGGCGCGATTATTGGGATTTGAACACCCTGATGTCCAACGCACCGGCCTGGTGGCTGGAAAAGATTATGGAAGACGCTGGCGAGGACGAATTTGGCAGCAAGGATACTGTCGATGCCTGACGCGCATCCATGAACATCGAACACTACGATGCCATTGTCCTGGGAACCGGTGCGGTCGGTAGCGCTACCCTGCTCGAGCTGACCCGCCGCGGCCTAAAAGTACTGGGGCTGGATCGCTTCCCGCCTGGACATGACAAGGGCAGCAGCCACGGCGAAACCCGCATGATTCGCCAGTCCTATTTTGAACACCCGGATTACGTGCCCCTGCTCAAACGCGCCTACACCCTCTGGGATGAACTGGACCCACAATTACTGGTGCGCTCCGGCGTTTACTATATCGGCCCGGAGCAGGGCGAGATCATCTGCGGCGTGAAGGAGTCGGCCCGCCGCTACGATCTCAGGCTTGACAGGGTAGATCCCTCCACTGACCAGGCTTTTAGCGCACCGGCAAGCTGCTCTACCATCTTCGAACCCGAAGCCGGCTACCTGCCGGTAGAGCAATGCATAGAACTGCAGCTGTCCTTGGCAGTCGCCGCCGGAGCCGTACATCGCTGGGGTGAGGCAATTCAAGGCTGGAGTGAATCAGCTCAAGCATTTGAAGTGCGCACCGACACCCAGAGCTATAGCGCAGACCACCTGGTAGTTGCCGCTGGCAGCTGGGCCAACACCTTGCTGCCAGACTTGAAACTACCCCTGCGAATATTGCGCAAGCACCTGCACTGGTTCGAGGCACAACAGCTGCAGCTGGACTCGGGCTTTTTCTTCGAGCTGGATCACGGCCAGTTCTATGGATTTCCTACCCTCGATGGCCTGCTGAAAGTCGGCGAACACAGCGGCGGTGAAGAAATTACCAATGCACTGAGCGCCAGTCGCGAGCCAGATGCTACAGATTCAGAACGGGTGAGTGACTTTGTAAAAACACACTTCCCCGCTGCCGGACAACGTGTCAGGCAGGCGGTGTGTTTTTACACCATGACACCAGACAGCCAGTTTATCGTCGACCACCATCCCGCCAGTAAGCGGGTCGCTTTTGCAGCCGGTCTGTCCGGACATGGTTTCAAGTTCACCCCAGTACTGGGTAAGATATTAGCTGACCTGGTTTTGGAAGGCAGGACTGATTTTGATATCGACTTCCTGAGCCGCACTCGCGCCGCTTTAGGATAAACGAGGAACATCATAGTGCTCCGCAAACACAGCTTAGCCGTCTTAGCCTCGGCATTTATCCTTGCCAGCACGCAATTGTCCGGTGCCGCAGCGCCGACCATAGATCCCGCCGATGATGCCAGGCATTTTGGCAGCGCGGACAACATTCTGTTCTGGACTCCACAGCAACAGGTTGCCGGTTACCGCAACCAGGACAAAATTTTTCCCGTGCGGAAAATTCAGGTGGGCGGAGTGCCTTACCCGCTGCCAAACCAGCCCATGGATCTGGGTGAGGTGAAAATTGGCCAGGGCGACAGCCTGATGACCGTCAACGACTATTTCCGTGAGCAGAATGTCGCGGGGCTGCTGGTGATCAAAAATGGCGCGATTGTTTATGAGCGCTACGGGCTGGGCAACACCGAGCACAGCCGCTGGGTGTCTTTTTCGGTCAGCAAGTCTGTGACGTCCATGCTGGTGGGCGCGGCTATCCAGGATGGCTACATTGAAAGCCTCGACGAAAAGGTCACCGATTACCTGCCCAGGCTCAAGGGCTCTCCCTACGCCGAATCCACTATTCGCAGCATATTGCAGATGTCCTCCGGGGTTGCGTGGAATGAAGACTACGCAGACCGCAACGCCGATATCAACCAGGTGGAGTGGAATACGCTGCAAATGTATCGCTACCTGAACACCTTATCTCGTGAGCATGCACCGGGTGAGGTATTTAATTACAACACCGCCGAAACCAACCTGGTCGGCAACCTGTTGCGAGCCGCCATTGGCAATAACCTGTCCACCTACCTGACCGACAAAATCTGGCAGCCCTTTGGTATGGAAGCAGACGCCTATTGGGAACTCACCGAGGCCGGTGGCGGTGAATTCGGTGGCTGTTGCATCAATGCCACCCTGCGAGACTATGGCCGCATCGGCATGTTCGCGCTGCGCGAGGGCCAACTGAGAGACGGCACACGAGTGTTGCCCAAGAACTGGATGGGTGAATCGACATCGCCATCAAAACCCTATGCTGGCTATGGTTACCTGTGGTGGTTAAACCCGGACAAGAGCTACCAGGCCACGGGTATATTTGGACAGGGCATATATATCAACCGCCGGGAAAATGTGGTGATTGCCCTGCACAGCGCCCGCGCCGATGCCAGCAAGCCCGCTGACTGGGTACTGCAGGATGCACTCTTCAGGGCATTAAGCGGCGCACTGGCCCACTAGAGCTCAAATGCGGCTATCCTGCGTTCCTCACCATCGATAAACTTGAGCCACTGTTTGGCCTGTTTACGGCTCTTTTCGAACCTGGCCACCCGACCGGTACGCACGGCTTCCAACAAGCCGTCCAGGGTCATCTCCTGCGCCACTTCCGGTTGCAGCAGCGCTGCTGCGGGTTGCTGCTGTTAAGAGGTGAAGCTGCTGACCATCAATATCATCATTCCAGCTAACAGGCGTTTCATCGCTGCACCTCCTGGCTGAGATTCATCGATATGGAAATCAAATCCGGGGCGATCTCCTGCCTGGCGACCTTCAAGCCCTGCTCGATATTACGACGCCAGGGAACATTATCCAGTGCAACCCACGCACCACTTGTTACATCCCAGTAACCCACTTCTTCATTGCCCACGGTGCGATACATCAGCGGCAGTATCTGACGCTCTACCATGGCCACGTCAGAAATAGAATTGCTGAGAATGGAAATTTCGTCGCGCCTGTTAGGGGAACCTACCGGAACAAGGGTAGCGGCCTTTGGACAAAACCTGCTTGATACAAGCCAAGGGCTGTTGAGTCAGGCTTATTCAGTTGTCTGCAATTTTATCGACGCTGAGTTTATGCAGTAGCGCAGCCCAGTAGGCTCAGGGCCATCTTCGAAGACGTGTCCCAGGTGGGCGCCACAGTTGTCACACATCACCTCAGTGCGTTTCATACCGTGCGTGACATCGCTCTTCTCGCGTATAATGGAGGAGTCAGCTGGCGCAAAAAAACTGGGCCAACCACAGCCAGCGTCGTACTTGCTGTCGGACAGAAACAATTGTTTACCGCAGCAGCGGCAGTTGTACTCGCCCATCTCATCGGTATTCCAGTATTCACCGCTAAAGGCGCGTTCTGTGCCTTTTTCGCGGGTAACACGAAATTCTTCGGCGCTCAGTTTATCGCGCCAGTATTCCTTGTCTTCCAGATCTTTGCTCATGTGCAGTACACTATGCCCTCAATTTAATTTACTTTAACAAGCCATGGCCGACCTGCATATAGATGATTTTTACCGCGATAGCGCAATGATACTGTTGCATCTTTATTCCAGCTTTCCGCGCAAGATTATTCTTTACGTGGATGATATCTGCGGACCCGATTCGCCGGATGAATTTGGCCTGCATTCAGACCGTCATCAATCCTGTTTTAGCGCCCTGGTGTGGCTGGCTGAATCGGGCTACATAAACTTCACAGACACCATACGCGAGGAGGCCCTGGATCAGACCGTGTTGTCCCAGAAAGGTTTTTTACTTCTTTCCGGCCGCTCTGAACTGGAACTGGGTATGGCCGACGATGCATCTGACGCGGCTATACCACCCTCGGTGATGGAGCGCTCCATGACCAACGTCATGTATATACGCCAGGCCCTGCGCTCGGGGTCGTCCATCATGATTCAGCAGGTGATGCACCACTTACTCGGCGCCTAGGCCTGGCCCATGCAGCGATAGGCAAGAACTTTCAGACTTAGCTCGGGATTTTCATCAACAAAGCCCGGCGGGTTCAGTAAACGCTCCTGCAACTCAAATTGCGCGGCCTGCTCTGCTACCAGGTCGCGCAGAAAGCCTGTCTCCAGGTGCGGTGAGTTCAGGCAAATAAGCAGTTCCGCGCCGGGGGCACACAGTGCAGGTAACTTCTGCAGTACCCGTCCATAGTCGCGATCGGCGACAAAACTGCCCGGCTGGCGACTGGGCGGGTCGACAACAATCAGCTCAAACGGCGCCAGGCGACGTAATTTCCCCCAGCTCTTGAACAGGTCGTGGGAGAGAAACTGGGCACCATCGAGAATGCCATTGCGCTGGTGGTTTTGCTGGCCCTGGCGCAATGCCGCCGCCGACATATCCAGGTTAACTACCTGTTGCGCACCGGCCGCGCGCGCCACCACAGAGAACGCACAGGTGTAGGAAAACAGATTTAAAACGCGCTTGCCCGCCGCGCGTTCGGCTAACCACCGTCGCGCCACCGCCATATCCAGGAAAAAACCCAGGTTCTGCCTGCCCCCCAATTGAATGGCGTAGCGAAGCCCGTCTTCCAGGGCAGTCAGCTTGTGGGGCAGCTCTCCCCAGATAGTGCGCAGGGGTGCACCGTCACGGTGTCGTTCCTGCACAGCTATGGCCGTAACTCCCTCAGGCTGCACCCGCAGGCGTATTTTTTCACACAGGCCCTGCAACCAGTCTGCCTCGACATCGGCGAACAGCGTGATCAGCACCACCGGGTGAAAATAATCTATAGACAGGTGTTCATAACCCGCGAAGGTGCGACCGCGGCCATGAAACAGCCTGCAGGCATCGCCTTTGGCGCGTTGCAGATTGGTCTGCAGTTGTTCCAGCACAACTGAAAAATCATTCACGGCATTACCGCCAGCGGATAGAGCACGGCATCGTGATAACCAGTAACCACGCGCCGGTAGCCGCAGAGGGCCTGGTCTAACTCAAGGTCATTGGTATCGACCAGCAGGGGCCGCCCCGCCAGTCCCGCCAGCTTGCCTTTGCCCGCCACAATGGTGATATTGTCCAGCCCCACGGCCCGGATCACCGCAGGACTGAATTGCTGGTTGCCGCGACCGAACACGTGCCCCTGGCCACCTATAGCCGTGACCACGATACAGGCTGGTCCCGCATGGTCCTGCAATAATTTCTCCAGTTGGGGCGCGGTGGCATCTGCCAGCAACAACTCTCCGTTGCAAATGGCATCCACACCCAACAGGGTTCCCGGCAGTCGCAGTGAAGCGGCAATAGCCGCCGTGGTTGATCCTGGTCCAACCAGGTAAAGGGTGTCCGCATCCATACCCTCAATAAAATCGGCCGCTATATCCTCTGCAACCAACTCTTCACTCTCGACGCCGGACACCTTGGTGTGTTGTAAAAAGCGACCCTCTTCCGGCGCCAGTAGCTCACCGTAATAACGCGCCTTGACGATCCCCTCCCGAAAGGCTGCCTCGTCTATATCGCGCACTTCGCGCAGCTGTACATTAACCAACCCCGCCACGGAAAGTTGAATCAGCAATTCACCGGCCGCTTCCGGCGATACCGCGTACACTGCTGAGTGCATTTTGACGCCGCAGGGAATGCCCAGCGCAACCACCGAATCTCCCACCGCATCAAGTACGTCCCTGGCGGTGCCATCACCGCCGGCAAACACCAACACATCGATATCCTGTTGGGCCAGCATCGCCGCGGCAGCCCTGGTGTCTTGCGGTCCACTGGGATCCGCACTGGGTTCACCGCACACCTGGTAATCCAGGGCCAGGCCAGTCAGGGCGTTGGCACCCATGGCGCCGCCCCAACAAAATATTTTTGTGTTGGGCTGGGCAGCGGCAAATACCTGCATGGCCCGCCTGGCCCTGTCCACCGCTCGCAACTGGGCGCCCCGGGCAAACGCTTCACGACGAATCTCTTCGCCGTCACTGCCCTTCAGCGCCACCGAACCGCCGATGCCCGCGTAGGGATTAATCAGTAATCCGAGTCGTAACAAGGTCATCCAATTATTCTTGCTGGCCCGAACTACAACCCAGGGCCAGGCACAACTCAGCTGCCTGCGCTGTTAGCTGCTCAAAATTGACGATCTCCAACAAGCCCAGTTCGCGGCGCTCTCGATACTGCTTGCGCAACGGGTCAAAACCACCTGGCATGGCCCCGCGCAACAAGTCGTCATCGTCGCGAATGTTATAGACCTGCGCCACCAACCAGCGGATAAGATCAGCACCGGTTTTCTCCAGGGGTACTGACACACTGACCAGCGGTAAGCCCTGGCTCGTCTGTCCGCCATCAAACTGCAAGGCTGCACAGCAGGCGTCGAACAACATGTGGGTGGCGCGTATCTTACCGTCTGTGCTGTAGCCAGCAATATGGGCGCTGCCGAAGCGACAGCGCTGCAACAGGTCTGCGCTCACGATGGGCTCGTCTTCCCAGACGTCCAGCACAAGTTGCAAATCACTGCGCTGTCGCGCCACCGTCAACAGGGCATGGGAATCGATAATTTCACCGCGGGCGGCATTGATTAACAGGGCATCCGGGCACAGCTGGCTCAATTCATTGGCACCCAACAGGTGATAACTGGGCCAGGGTTGTTGCCGGGTTAGTTCAGCGTGAATGCTGACTACCTCGCAAGCCAGTACTTCTGCCAGGCTGCACAGTTCAGCTGCGTCATCCGCTGCCAGCCAGGGATCATAGGCGCGCACGGTAATACCCAGCGCTTGCAGGCGCGAACGCAAGCGGCGGCCGATATGGCCGAAACCAATTATCCCGACGGGGGCACCAGCAAGAATGCGCTCCAATTTGTCTTCGCAATGGCACAGGGCGCTCAACACGTAATCCACAACAGAATCCGCATTGGATCCGGGTGCCCAGGCAAAGGGTATGCCCCGCCGCCCCAGGAAGTCGCGATCGACGTGATCTACACCACTGGTTGCCGTGCCTATAAAACGCGGCAGGCAGTCTCCCAATAGCTGTGCATTTACCTGCGTCACCGAACGTACCAGCAACACGTCGATACCCTGCAGCTGCTGCGCCTCTATAGCTCTGCCATCGACCAGTTCAACACGGCCCAGGCTGGAAAATATCGAGTCTGCAGACACCATATTGCAATCGGCGAGGATTCGCATTCGCTAGCGCTGCAGCTGCTGTAACAGGTTGCGGGTCCGGCTGATCAACGCGCCACGCAACTCAATGGCATCCAGGTAGCTCAGTAAACTATCCAGTGCTTCGGCCCGCAATTGGTAGCGGGGTGGCAAACACACATCATCGATACCCGCTTCCAGGCGCGCCAGCTGTCTCGACACCAGCGCCAACTGCCAGTTTTCCTGCAGGTTTTTGCTGATGCGCGCAGCCCCTCTGATACCCAGCCCATCCAATTGGTCGGTGCGGGAAGCCAGTGTTTCCAGGTCGCCGAACTGCTGTATAAGTTTAACGCCCGTCTTGGCACCGACCGCCGGCACGCCGGGAATGTCGTCAATCGAATCTCCCACCAGGCCCAGGTAATCAGAAAACTGTTCGGGCCAGACTCCGAATTTCTCCACGAAGCCGTGCCGGTCCATCCTGCTGCCAGCGGCAAAGTCCCACAGCTGATCAGTGTCCTCTATCAACAATTGCCCCAGGTCCTTGTCGCGGCTTACCACCGTCACGGAGTGGCCCTGCGCCCGCCCCTGTGCGGCCAGTGAGGCAATATAGTCGTCCGCCTCAAACTTGCTGCTGGAGAAACAGGCAATTCCCAGTAATTCAGTGACCTTTCTACAGGCCTTGAGCTGGTATGCCAGACCCTCATCGGGCAACTCCCGGCTGGATTTGTAGGCCGGGTAGAGCTGGTTTCGATAGCAACTGCCCAGGCTTTCATCAAAAGTGGCGGCCAGTGCATGGCTGTCTTTTTCGCCCAGCGCCTTAAACAAATCCAGCAGGAAACTGGTGTAGCCATAGACAGCGTGCAATGCATAACCCTCAGGGCTGTGCCAGCGCTCGGGCAGCGAGTAATAGGCCCGGAAAATATATATGGAGGCATCCAAAAGGTATAGCGGTCCGCTACTCATGCCAGGCTCTCTGCTTCGAAGCGGACCGGTGACGGCCGGGCAGCGCCGCCAAACTCCTCCGCCAGCGCCAGCCGAAACTGTTCGGCCCTGGGCGGCAGCCGGTCTCTACAATACTGTTGCGCCTGTTCTGAAACAGAGCGGGCAAACATTCCGCCGGTGCGCACCTCCCCATCGAGATTATCAGCGCTGATGCGAAAGGGGACCCCGCAGGCCAGCGCAAAATGCCACTCAACTGCCTGGGGCTTAACCTCAACTTGCTCAAATTGTCTCTGCCGGGTGGCGTCGCGACCATCTGGTACGTACCAGTAACCGTAGTCGATGTGTTGTCGGCGCTGGTCGCCAGCGATACACCAGTGTGCCACCTCGTGCAGGGCACTGGCGAAGAAGTCTTGCCGGTACATTACCTGGTGGTCGTCGATGTTCCCGCAGCCCGGCTGATACAGGGGTTCACTGGCCCCACCCACCAGGCGCGTCCGGTAGTGCTGGTAAAAACAGTTTTGAAAAACCTGTTCGAGTTGGTAGTTCATGCTCCCTGAATGCGGATCAGGTAACGGAAATTGCCGTCACCCTCTTCCTCCAACAGCAATTTATGACCGAGGAAATGGCAGAACTTGGGAATATCGCGCTGGGTGGACGGATCAGTTGCTATCACTTCCAACACCTCACCCGCCGCCATATCCCTGACACGGTTGTGCAACAACATCACCGGCTCCGGGCAGTAGAGCCCGCTGGCATCCAACAGTTGATCAGGTGTGTCGGTCATCTCAGCATTCAATCTCAGCCAGTTTTTTTCGGTCCAGCAAATCCCACTCCTCGCTGGCCAGGTCGTAGACTACCGCCAGGTCACCGGCCTGCAGCTGCGCCTGCAGGTTAGCTACTTTCTCCTCCAGGCTGAGCTCGTGCAGCCCGTAGTCAGTACCGTCCCGACTGGCGAAATCTTCCAGCATAGCTCGCAGAATATCAGCCTCCATGCGCTCCAGTGGTATCTGTACAAACTGTGCCACAGTGACTTCAGGGCTTGACGAATTTCAGGGTCATACGATCACTCTCGCCGATGGCCAGGTACTTGTCACGATTTTCCTCACCCATGCGCAGGCTCGGCGGCAGCGTCCAGACTCCCTGGGGATGAACCGTGTCATCTTTGCCATTGGCATTGATTTCACTGCTGGCCACCAGTTTGAAACCGGCAGCCTGCGCCAGCGCAATGGTGTGGCTCTGCGTGACATAACCGCTCTTGATCATATCCTCCATGGAGGTTCCGGCTTTGGCACGGTGTTCTACCACACCCAGCACCCCACCTGCCCCAAGCGCCTGGTAGGCGGCTGTAAACATAACATCGGCCGTACCTGCATTCATCCAGTTATGCACATTGCGAAAAGTAAGCACTATATCTACAGAACCCGCCGGGGCTGTCTCAACGACAAGAGGTGGTTGTAACTGGGTAACAATGACCTGTTGATATATTTCCTTGTTTTCACCCAGCTTGCTGAGAAACTTACCCAGGCTGCGACGGTAATAGGGGTGGGGCGGATTGAGTGCGTAATGCGCCGCGTACAGCGTGCCCTGCCCGGTCACCAGCGGTGCAAGTATCTCCGTATACCAGCCTCCGCCCGGCGAAATCTCCAATACTGTCATGCCCGGTTGCAGGCCAAAAAACTCCAGCGTCGCCTGTGGGTGTCGGTACTGATCACGCTGCTTGTTTTGCTCGCTGCGTTGAGCACCGCTTAGCGCCGTGCCCCAGTCCATGGCGGCCTGTACCTGGACCACTGAAAGTAATGCAATTACGGCAATTATTAGTCTCATCTGCAACTCCTGTCTATGCGTGAAAGTGTAGTGCAGGTAATATACGGCCTAATATCGAAAATGTGGAGCCTGCACGTGCAAACCACCTTTATTATTACTTTCATTGGCGACGACCGCCCCGGCCTCGTCGAATCACTCTCGGAGGTAATTTCTGAGCACAATGGCAACTGGCTGGAAAGCCGCCTGTCACAATTGGCCGGTAAATTTGCCGGGCTGATCAGTGTATCGGTACCCGAAGAATCCACCGAGGAGCTGCAGGCTGCGCTCAAAAATCTCAGCGAGACAGGCAGCATCAGTATCCGCGGTGTGAGTGCCAGTATTGGGCAGCCAGCCCTGGCCCACCAGGGCCAGATGGTCTGTCTGACCATCCTGGGGCCAGACCGCCCCGGCATCGTGCGGGAAATCGCCGCAGCGCTGAGCAGCCGCCAGATCAACGTGGTGGATATGGAAACCTATGTCAGCCCGGCCCCCATGAGTGCGGAAATGCTATTTCACGCCAGGGTCGAAGCACAGATACCGGAGGGTGTGGATCTCGTGGAGCTTGGCGATACCCTGGATACGATTGCCAATGAAATGGATGTGGATGTGCAACTGGAGCCCAGCACGTAATATTTGGGGACAGACTTAAGTCTGTCCCCTAGCCCACGCCCAGAGTTTACGCACCCCCACCAGCGCGGCAAAACACAGGCCCGCCAACAACGCCATCGCCAGGCAACCCATCACACAGTAAGCCAGCAGCCAGGCCATCTCTTCTGGCGGCACGTCAAATTTCTCGATGGCGGCCCAGACAAAGGTGCCGGTAGCCATCAGGGCCAGAAAGACTGTGCGGAGAGGGATGGACTTCACGGCGCTTTTGAAGGCACCGCTGCTGGCACGACAGGCGTGGCGCAGCTAATGCCGGCATTTTGGCCGCGATGTCGCAGCAGGTGATCCATCAACACAATGGCCAGCATCGCTTCGGCAATCGGCGTGGCGCGAATACCCACACAGGGATCGTGTCTGCCGTGGGTAACGACTTCGACTGGATTTCCATCCACATCGATACTGGCACCGGGCAGGCGAATACTGGAGGTTGGTTTAAGGGCCATGCTGACGGTGATATCCTGGCCGGAAGAAATCCCGCCCAGCACCCCGCCGGCATTATTGTTGGTAAATCCCTGCGGGGTAATTTCGTCGCGCTGTATACTGCCGCGGGCATCAACACAGGCAAAGCCAGCGCCAATTTCTACACCTTTAACAGCGTTAATACTCATCATGGCCGAGGCAATATCCGCATCCAGTCGGTCAAATATTGGCTCGCCCAGACCGGGCATCACACCACTGGCAACCACATTGATACGGGCGCCAACGGAATCACCTTGCTTGTTGAGCGCCGCCATGAATTGTTCCATCTCGGCAATCTTATCCGGATCCGGACAGAAGAAAGGGTTGGTTTCCACGCAGTCCCATTGCAGCTGTTCAGCCTTGATGGGCCCCAGCTGTGCCAGGTAACCGCGAATCAGGATGCCCTCGCGCAACAGGAATTTTTTGGCGATTGCCCCGGCGGCAACCCGCATGGCGGTCTCCCGCGCCGAGGCGCGACCACCGCCGCGATAATCGCGCTTCCCATACTTCTGGCTATAAGTGTAATCCGCGTGCATGGGGCGGAAGGTGTTGGCGATATTTGAATAATCCCTGGAGCGCTGATCAGTGTTTTCAATCAACAGACCAATCGGGGTGCCCGTGGTTTTACCTTCGAACACACCCGACAAAATACGCACCTCATCATCCTCGCGGCGTTGGGTGGTGAAACGGGAAGTGCCGGGCTTGCGCCGGTCCAGGTCAGGCTGCATATCCGCTGCTGACAATTCCAGGCCCGGCGGGCAGCCATCTACCACACAGCCGATAGCCGGGCCGTGGCTCTCGCCAAAGCTGGTGACGGTAAACAATTTTCCAATGCTATTGCCTGCCATGGGACTCCCGCAGCACCTCGCGCAAAAGAATAAATTATAACGGTTTTAGCGGAGGCTTGCCCCGCACTCCGCCAATTCTTGTGCCGTCAACACAAAAACCCCGTGGCCGCCGCGCTGCAGGTCTATCCAGGTAAAGGGTACGGTCGGCAGGGCCGCCTCCAGCGACTGCCAGCTGTTGCCGACTTCCGCCACCAGTAAGCCATCGGGGCTGAGATAATGAACGGCGTGCGCCAGTATCTGCCGAATCGCTTGCAGACCATCGCCGCCGGAGCCCAGTGCCAGGGCGGGTTCGTAGGCATATTCCGGAGGCATGCTGGCCAGGTCAGGCGCATCCACATAGGGCGGATTGGCGACGATCAGGTCGTACTGCCGACCGCGTAATGCGCTGAACAAATCCGATTCAATCAGTTCAACCCGCTCAGCAAGCCCCAGCAGCTCGACATTTTCACCGGCCAGTAACAACGCATCCTCATCGATATCGGCCAGGTCTACACGCGTCTGCGGCGACCAGGCAGCGATTGCCAGGCCAATACAGCCACTGCCACAACACAGGTCCAGCACCCGTTTGAGCCCTGCACCGGCATACCAGGGGGCAAAATCATTCTCTATTAATTCGGCAATGGGCGAACGGGGAATAATGGCGCGGCGGTCAATCTTGAATTCCAGGCCCGCAAACCAGGCCCGTCCCGTCAAATACGGCACCGGGATTCGCTCATCAATGCGGCGCTGGACATTGCGTACCATGGCCACTTTTTCCGCCTCGGTCAGCGTGCAATCCAGCACCGACGGGTCAGAGCTCCATTCCAGTTGCAGCGTCCCAAATACCAGGTGCAGGGCCTCATCCCAGGCGTTGTCAGTGCCGTGGCCATAGTGGAGAGTGGCATCTTCAAAACAGGTTTGCGCCCAGCGAACACAATCGCCCACCGTTTTAAGCTCAGAGACTATTTTTCCTTGTTCGCTGTACATGGCGCAAGTGTAACATTGCGATAGCCATTGGCGGTTGCTACCATGCCCATCCATTTAATAGACACAGGGTTACTTTGTGGAACAGGCGTTCACCAAAATAATCGAGAGTTGTGGCGAAGATATCAATCGTCCAGGCCTGCGGGACACCCCTGCCAGGGCCGCCAAGGCTTTCGAGTTTTTAACCCGTGGCTATAAGCAGAGTGTAGAAGAAGTCGTCAACGGCGCCCTCTTCCCCTCAGCTTCCAGCGAAATGGTTATCGTGCAGGATATTGAAATGTATTCCCTGTGCGAGCACCACCTGCTGCCATTTATCGGCAAGTGTCACGTGGCCTACATCCCTACCGGCCAGGTATTGGGTTTGTCCAAGGTAGCGCGCATTGTCGATTTATTTGCGCGCCGCCTGCAGATTCAGGAACAACTGACCTCGCAGATAGCAGAATCAGTGCTGCAGGTTACCGGCGCCGACGGTGTTGGCGTGATTGTCGAAGCCCAGCACATGTGCATGATGATGCGTGGGGTGGAGAAACAAAACTCACTGATGAAGACTTCATCCATGCTGGGCAGCTTTCGGGATAACCAGTCTACCCGCAACGAATTCCTGTCGCTGCTGAGGTTGCGCCGCTAACAATGGGGTCAGAGTAGAATGGCACTTACTTACGCTGAAAATCACGTTAGGACACAGTCTTCGACAGCTATTTTTGAGGCCGTCTGCGGCAGGGACGCCGCAGTCGAGCCCCCATGGATGGGTTTACGGCGTGTCTGAAAAATAGCTGTCGAAGGCTGGGACCGGAACTACAGCGCTAAATCGCTTAAGTAAGTGCCATTCGGGTCAGAGTAAAAACTCCACCTGGATTTGGGTAGCAGAAAGTTCTATGGGGAGTTTTTACTCTGACCCCGGCTCTGACCCCGCGTCTCGCTCCGCTGCGTCCTGCTCCAACAAATCCATACGCAAAAAATGCCGGCGGTTGGCGCGATCTACTGCGTACAAAACCAGCACCCAGGTCGCGTCGTCTTGTTGCAAGCGCCAGACGGCATAGTGCTGACGTTCCTCGTGACCGTACAACACCCTTTCATCAAACACACGACTGGCCCACTGGGCACTACTGCCACAGCTGCGGCCTTCGCATTCGAACAGCAGTTGAGCATCGCCAGGTAACTGCTCCACATACCAGACGAAAGCCTCCTCAGCGGTGAAGCCCTCTTTTAACTGCCAGGTAACACTGGTCAACTCGCCACTTAGCGCTTCACTGTGCTTATGCGCCCAGCGCCCGTGTATTTTTTGCAAGGCCCCCAGGCCCAACAAATAGTCCGTTGTGACCGGACCCTTGCGGCTGTGCTCGGTGGCGTGCGCCCAGGGCTCAAACTGCGGTGCTTCGGCCGCCATGGAGAGCGTACTTAGACCGGCAATCAACAGGGCTACAATGACCTTTAGTATTCTCAAGACTTACTATCTCCCACGAATTGCCGCAGTCGCACTGCGATCTCCACTACAGATTCATCCATATGAAAATGATGACCTCCCGCCATTGTTTCCACACAAATCGACTCGGGTATCTCCATATCAGCCAGGTGCGCCGCCAGGCCCTGCTCAGCCAACACTATTAGAACAGGCATTGTCCATGCCGATATAATCGCCGCGTTGTGGGCCGTGGTCAACTTGAAGGAGGAGGCACCCTTGAGCCGCGCATCGGTAGTCCAGCACCAACCTCCCTCGCAGGGCTGCAGGTTTCTGTGCACGATACGGTCGACTGAGCCGGGCCCAAACTGACTGTGGGTACGCGCCTTGATGGCAACTTCCGGCGATGCAAACACGCGCGCTGGCTCGGCTAGCAATCGCTCGCGGTCACGTAAAAATGTAAGCAGCTGATCTACACATTCATTGGCCTCGGCAACCTGTACCTGGAAACTGTCCAGCAGTATCAGATGAGCAACCCGGGCTGGCATGGTGGCGGCAACCAGGCCGCCGATCAAGGCCCCGCGCGAGTGGCCCAGCAGGTCAAAACTCTGCCAGCCCAACTCATCCACCACCGCAAGAATATCCGGCAGATCGCTCCAGATGCTGTATTCACCATCGGCACTGCGATGATCACTGCGGCCGTGACCCGCCAGGTCCAGGGCGACCACCTGGAAACCCTCTAATTGTTGCGCCAGTGGGGTAAAGCTCTCGGCGTTGTCCAGCCAACCGTGCAGGGCCAGTATTGGCCTGTCGCCCTCTTTACCATGGCATAGCGCGACGATTTTGCGACCGTTGACCTGAAATTCCCGTTCCTGCATTAGTGTGTTCGCTTCTCAAAGTCTGGAGAAAATGCGTACCACAGTAGCTGCGCTGCTGCGGGGCCCACCAGATCCAGTTGCAAGGCCACCACACTGGCCGGTGGATAACCCGGCAAGGCATAATCTTTGGAGTCACCGGTGAGTAGCCAGGCCGTCAATTCTGCCACCAGGGGCAAATGGCTGGCCAGTATCACCCGCTCATTACCGGCGGCTTGCGCCTCTTCCAGTGAGCTAACTACATCGCTGGTAGTCGCGCCGGGCAGCAGGCTATCAGTCGCTGTGGCTGGTATTCCCGTGCAAATGGACTGTAGCTCCTCAGCGGTCTGCCTGGCTCTTAATTTGGGGCTGAACAACAGTAGTTGCGGCCGCTCTGCCTGCAACAGCTGCCCGGCTCGCTGCGCCTGCTGGTGGCCGGTTGGCGTGAGCGCTCGTTCTGCGCCGCCACTCGCCGCGCCGGCCTCTCCATGTCGAACGATATACAGTTTCATGTGTCACCTCCCTGCAGCGAAAACTCCACGTCCTGTGATTGCTCCGCGAGCATCAGCGCACCGATCACATCTGCTACCGGCTTGCCCCCATAGAGAATGTCGTACAGGCCACCTACCAGCGGCATATAGATATTTCTGCTTTCGGCTTCCGCCTTGAGTGAGCGCAGGGTGTTTACGCCCTCCGCGACCTGGCCCAGCTCTTTGCGAATATCATCCAGTTGCTGGCCCTTGCCCAGTGCATAACCGACCCGGTAATTGCGACTGAGCGGCGAGGAACAGGTGACAATCAAGTCACCGACCCCGGCCAGGCCCAGAAATGTTAAGGGGTCGGCCCCCATACTGACGGCAAAGCGCGACATTTCCGCCAGGCTGCGGGTCATCAGCATGCCAATAGTGTTCTCCCCTACCTCCAGTGCAGCCCCCAGCCCCGCCATTATGGCGTAGACATTTTTGAGCGCTCCACCGAGTTCCACCCCATACATATCGGTGCTGGAATAGACTCGAAAACTGCCACTGTGTAACAGGGCCTGCACGGTTTGGTTTAGCTGGGGATTGTCGCTGGCAATAACCGTGCCGGTAATGTGGCCGGCGGCGATTTCCTTGGCCAGGTTGGGGCCACTCATAACACCCAGTGGATTGCCCGGCAATTCCTCAGCCAGCACCTGGCTCATCAGGCGAAAACCATCCGCCTCAATGCCCTTGGTGGTGCTGATCACCAGCGCTTGCGGGTCAATCCATTTGGCAACTTGCCGCGCCACCTCGCGGCTGGAACTACTGGGCACAGCCACAAACACAATGTCGACGTCCGAGACGGCCAGTTGCAGATCAGTGGTGGCTTGCAGGCGGGGATCCAGTTCATAGCCCGGCAGGTAGGTGGGGTTTTCACGACTGGCATTAACGATATCGGCACGCTCGCCGTTGCGCATCCACAGGCTCACCCGGTGCTGATTGGAGGCGATGATGTTGGCGATGACCGTGCCAAAGCTGCCACCGCCGAGCACCGCTACACGATGTCTGTCAGGCATACTCTGCCCCTGCTGATATGTGTCGGGCAGTGTATCAGTATGGACGCCCCTGCGGGGGCGCCCGCACAACTCAATTACTCAATTCGAGTAATAATTTATTGAGGCGGCTCACATAGGCCGCCGGGTCTTCCAGTTGACCGCCCTCGGCCAGGTTGGCCTGGTCGAAAATAATCGACGATAAATCTGCGAAGCGATCTTCATCAGATTCACCATCCAGCTTGGCCAACAGAGGATGGCGCGGATTAATCTCCAGAATAGGTTTGCTGCTTGGCACCTCTTGGCCAGCGGCTTCCATGATACGACGCATCTGTGCACCCATATCCTGGTCGCCAACTACCAGGCAAGCGGGCGAATCAGTCAAGCGGGTGGTCGCCCGCACTTCCTCAACCTGCTCAGCCAGAGCCAGCTTCATGCGCTCGACCAGGCTCTCGCTGTCTTTCTCCACCTGTTCCTGCTCAGCCTTGTCTTCATCTGACAGCTCACCCAGGTCCAGCTCACCGCGGGTTACATCCTGAAACTGTTTGCCGTCGAATTCCATCAGGTGATTCATCAGCCAGTCATCGACACGGTCGGACAGTAACAGTACTTCGATGCCTTTTTTGCGAAACACTTCCAGGTGCGGACTGTTTTTGGCGGTATTGAAGTTTTCCGCCACCACGTAGAAAATTTTCTCCTGGTCTTCCTGCATGCGCTCTACATACTGCGCCAGGGATTGATCCTGAAGCTCGGTGTCAGTGTGCGTAGTGGCAAATCGCAACAGACCGGAAATTTTCTCCTTGTTGCCAAAGTCCTCGGCGGGGCCCTCCTTGAGCACCTGGCCAAATTCCTTCCAGAACTCGCCGTATTCGCCGTCTTCGGATTTGGCCAGTTTGCCCAGCATGTCCAGCACCCGCTTGGTCAGAGCCGAGCGCATGGCATCCACCTGGGGATCCTGCTGGAGAACTTCACGCGAAATATTCAGCGACAGATCACTGGAATCAACAACACCCTTTACAAAACGCAAGTACAGAGGCAGAAACTGCTCCGCATCATCCATAATAAAAGTGCGCTGCACGTACAACTTGAGTCCCCGTGCCGTGTCGCGGTTCCACAGTTCGAAAGGTGCCTTTTTCGGTATGTACATCAAACTGGTGTACTCCAGCTTGCCCTCAACCCGGTTGTGACTCCAGCTCTGGGGATCTTCAAAGTCGTGGGAAACATGCTTGTAAAACTGCCGGTACTCTTCATCGCTTACTTCACTGCGACTGCGGGTCCACAGGGCGGTAGCCTCATTGACCGCTTCGAATGCAGGCGCGGCCGGCTCAGCGGCCTCGTCTTCCTCACCCTCTTCATTCATGGCTGGCATGACCGGCTTCTGCATCAATACCGGCACCGAGATATGATCGGAGTACTTCTTGATGACACTGCGTACCCGCCAGTCATCGGCAAACTCACCGCAACTCTCTTTCAGGTGCAGCACGATGGTGGTGCCGCGCTGTTCTTTATCGATAGTTTCAATGGAAAACTCAGCTTCGCCCATGGATTCCCAGTGCACGCCGTTTTCGCTGGCGTCGCCGGCGCGCCGGGTCATTACTTCTACTTTGTCGGCCACAATAAACGTGGAATAGAAGCCCACGCCAAACTGGCCAATCAGCTGGGAATCTTGTTGCTGGTCGCCGGTCAGGTTCTCCAAAAATGCCGCCGTGCCGGACTTGGCTATAGTGCCCAGGTTCTCGATGACCTCGTCACGACTCATGCCGATGCCGTTGTCACTGACAGTGATGGTATTGGCGTCCTTGTCTACTTCTACCCGCACCGAAAAGTCAGGGCTTTCCTCCAGCAGGTTCTCATTCGACAAGGCTTCGAAACGCAATTTGTCGATAGCATCACTGGCGTTGGAAATCAGCTCGCGCAGAAATACTTCCTGGTTGCTGTAGAGTGAGTGAATCATCAGGTGAAGCAGTTGTTTTGCTTCTGTTTGAAACCCCAGGGTCTCTTTGTGGGCATCCGCAGTCATGGTTTGACACTCTCCGATCAAGAAATAATTAAAGATGCAGCAGATATGGGGACTGGAGCCGGTAATTCAAGGCCTGCAGCCAGATTAGCACTCGACTATGGAGGGATCCCCGATGTGCCGGTCCACCATGGCATAGAAACCCGGACGTCCAGCCCCGTACTTGATCAGGTCCGCCTTGGCGAAGCGCGCCGCCTCGGCTGATATGGGCTTGGCATGCCGGGCTTTCATATGGGACTCAGCCACCCGTTCCATGGTGACAAATGTTCCCACCGCTGCCGAAACACTGTCTCCGACCGTCAACAGGCCGTGATTACGCAATATGATTGCCCTGTTTTTACCCATGGCCTGGGCAATGCGCTGACCGGCCTCGGTGCTCTGCACCTGCACTTCCTCGTCGTCAAAAATGGCGTGATCTTCGAAGAAAATACAGGCTTCCTGGGTAATCGGCTCAATGGGCCGCACTTCCGCCGAAAATGGCGTGCCCCAACCGGTGTGTACATGGCAGGCACTGACCACGTCGGGACGCGCCGCCAATAGTGGCTGGTGAATATAGTAGGCGGCAATATTGATCGGGCCCTCGCCCTCTACCAGGTCACCATCTGAGTTTAGTAGTACCAGGTCGGACACCCGCGCCGCGTGATAGGACACACCGTACCTGAGTATCCAGAAGCAATCCGTGCGCTCGGGATCCCTGGCGCTGATATGGCCATCGCCCAGGTCGCCCCACCGCTGTGCGGCCAGCAGCCGGTAGCCCAGCGCCACATCGCGCTTGCGGCGGGCCCGAATCTCCGCAGGTGTTCTGTTCGTTTTGCCCTGCACCAGTTCAGTAACCGAATCAGACATGAACTAATCCCCGTTCTTGGTAGGGCTACTATGCTACCTCTTTATGGTGATGCTTTAGAAGCTCTGAGCTATGCTAGGCCAATGAGCTTTATTCTTTTAGCGGCAGGGCTGGGCCTGCTAATCTTCTCTGGCATACTGGTGGTCGACGGTGCCTCCAGCATCGCCAAACGGCACGGCATCTCGCCGGGTATGATTGGCCTGACCCTGGTGGCATTCGGCACCAGCCTGCCTGAGCTGGCGGTGAACATTTCGGCCGTCAACAGCGGCGATACCGGGCTCTCCATCGGCAATATCCTCGGTTCAAACATCGCCAACCTGGGCCTGGTGCTGGGTATTGCTGTTTGCATTCGGTCTTTTGACGTCGACAGCGCCATTATGCGCAGGGAGATACCCCTGCTAATGCTGGTCACAGCCATTGTGGTGGTTATCAGTAATGATGGCTTGCTGAGGGGTGCAGATCTGCATGTGGACCGCAGCGACGCCCTGGTGCTGTTACTACTGCTGCTGATCTTTGTGTATATCAACTTTACCGAAATTCTCCAGGGTCAGCCCGACGACGAATTACTGACACAGGCCTCGCAGCGCACCGGGCGGTTATTGGGTCGGCGCGATTACCTGTTCATTAGTGCCGGCATAGTCGGCCTGTGGTTTGGCGGCACACTAACCGTTGAGAATGCGCTTGTTATCGCCCGGCAGTTTGGTGTTTCACAGACCGTCATTGGTCTTACCGTGGTCGCTATTGGCACCAGCTTGCCAGAGCTGGTGACCTCGGTAACGGCCGCCCTGCGTAGGCAGGCGGCATTGGCGCTGGGCAATGTAATTGGCTCAAACCTGGTGAACACCCTGTTTATACTGCCGGTAACCGCACTGGTGCGACCGTTGCCCATTGCCGATGCCTCAGTCATTGATATCTGGGCCGCCATGATATTCACCGTCGCGGTGGCGATTTTCTCCTTCTCCTCACACCGGCGCTTTAGCCGCTGGGAGGGGGCCACCCTGCTGATAGCCTACGTGGCCTTTATGAGCTGGCGCTACCTGGGATTTCAGTCATGAAAGATTTACCACAGTTTCTCTACACCCTTAAGCCGACCCGGGCGGGCATGGTCGTCGATGGACCAACCGAGCAGGAGGCACAAGTACTGGCACAACACTTTGCCCACCTGACCGCACTGGCAGACGGGGGAACGGTCATCCTGTTTGGTCGCACCCAGAATAACGATGAGACAACTTTTGGACTGGTCATTTTTGAAGCGGCATCAGCAGATGCCGCCCGCGATATTATGTCTGGTGATCCCGCCGTGGAGCACGGCCTGATGCAGGCGACCTTGTTTCCCTACAAGGTCTCAGGCATGCGCGAGAAGATGGTCGAATGAATTCAACCCTACAATACAAAAAAACCCGCCGCGGTTTCCCGGGGCGGGCTTCGATGGTCTGGGCGTAGGGTCGACAAATTCGACCCGGATTCATTTACCAGCCGGTAATCTCAGCTAATGCAGTACCGATCTCGGCCAGCGAACGCACAGTTTTGACACCGGCATCTTCCAGGGCGGCAAACTTCTCGTCTGCGGTGCCCTTGCCACCGGAGATAATCGCACCGGCGTGGCCCATGCGCTTGCCCTTGGGAGCAGTCACACCGGCTATGTAGGAAACTACCGGCTTGCTGACATTGGCCTTGATGTAGGCAGCCGCCTCTTCTTCAGCGGTGCCGCCGATCTCACCGATCATGACGATTGCCTCGGTGGCCGGATCCTTCTCGAACAGCTCCAGGATATCGATAAAGTTGGAACCGGGAATGGGGTCGCCACCAATACCCACGCAGGTAGACTGGCCGAAGCCCGCGTCGGTAGTCTGCTTGACTGCCTCATAAGTCAGGGTGCCGGAGCGGGATACGATACCGACCTTGCCGGGCAAGTGAATGCTGCCGGGCATAATGCCAATCTTGCACTCTCCCGGGGTGATAACACCGGGGCAGTTAGGGCCGATCAGGCGCACGCCCAACTCGTCACATTTTACTTTCGCTTCCAGCATATCCAGGGTGGGAATGCCTTCGGTAATACAAACAATCAACTTGATGCCACCGTTGGCTGCTTCAAGAATGGAGTCTTTGCAGAACGGAGCGGGAACGTAAATCACCGAGGCATCTGCCCCGGTAGCTGCAACCGCTTCGGTCACGGTGTTGAAGACCGGCAGGTCCAGGTGCTCCTGGCCGCCCTTGCCCGGTGTAACACCACCGACCATTTTCGTACCGTAATCAATCGCCTGCTCGGAGTGAAAAGTACCCTGCGAGCCGGTGAAGCCCTGGCAGATCACCTTGGTATCTTTGTCTATCAGGATGCTCATGCTGCACCTCCCGCTGCTGCTACTGCCTGTTCTGCGGCACCAGCTAGGCTGTCTGCAGCAATAATGTTCAAACCACTCTCGGCCAGTAATTGCCGGCCCAGTTCAGCGTTGTTGCCTTCCAGACGAACCACTACAGGCACTTCAACGCCAACCTCTTCAACCGCTCCGATAATACCTTCGGCAATGAGGTCACAGCGCACAATGCCGCCGAATATATTGACCAACACAGCCTTGACGTTCTCGTCAGACAGGATGATTTTGAATGCTTCGGTAACACGCTCTTTGGTAGCACCACCACCCACGTCCAGGAAATTGGCGGGGAAGCCACCGTGCAGGGCAACGATATCCATGGTGCCCATGGCCAGGCCCGCGCCGTTAACCATGCAGCCGATGTTGCCATCGAGAGCCACATAGTTGAGATCCCACTGGGCCGCTTGTGACTCGCGTTCGTCTTCCTGGCTGGGGTCGTGCATTTCACGCAGGCCTGCCTGTCGGTAGAGGGCGTTGCCGTCGACACCGATTTTGGCGTCCAGGCAGTGCAAATCTCCCGCCGCGGTAATCACCAGCGGATTGATTTCTATCAGGGCCAGATCCTTCTCGACAAACATCTTCGCCAGACCCATAAAAATCTTCACAAACTGTTTGATTTGTTCACCTTCCAGACCCAACTGAAATGCCAGTTCGCGTCCCTGGTATGGTTGCGGACCGGTGAGCGGGTCGATGACAGCGCGCAAGATCTTCTCAGGTGTCTCTTCGGCAACTTTCTCGATCTCTACTCCACCTTCAGTAGAGGCCATAAAGACAATGCGGCGACTGGAGCGATCAACCACCGCACCCAGGTATAATTCTTCAGCAATGTCAGTGCAGGTTTCAACCAGAATTTTATGTACTGGCTGGCCGTTTTTATCGGTCTGGTAGGTCACCAGGTTCTTGCCCAACCACTGCTGGGCAAACTCGCGAATTTCGTCCTTGGTTTTAACCAGCTTTACGCCGCCGGCCTTGCCGCGTCCACCGGCGTGCACCTGGGCTTTAACCACCCACATATCACCGCCAATGCGATCGGCCGCTTCCGCTGCCTCTTGAGGAGTTTCGACCGCGTAGCCAGTGGATACTGGCAACCCGTACTCTGCAAACAGCTGTTTGCCCTGATACTCATGAAGGTTCATTTGTGTACCATTCCATTGTCTAATAACTAGTTCAGTGAGAATGAGCGAGTGTGCAGTGTCAACACTTACCCGCCCCGATAATCTTTGTGGTAGGCAAAAATCGGCGCTCATTTTGTATGAAAATGTTAGGCGCCGCAAGCTAATTTAAAACAGCGCCCTATTTAGAGCGGCGCTTGCGATTGGCAATGTGAATCGCGTGACCGTCGACCGCCAAAGCGGCCTCATGTACGGCCTCAGAAAGAGTTGGATGACCAAATACGGTGAGGCCAATATCCTCAGCGCTGGCACCGAATTCCATGGCGATAACAATCTGCTGCACCAGGTCAGCAGCGCTTGGGCCGATAATATGACAACCGAGGATACGATCTGTCTCGGCATCCGCCAACATTTTGACCATACCCTCGGACTCGTTAGCTGCCAGCGCCCTGCTATTGGCAGCAAATGGAAACATACCCGATTTGTACTCTATGCCATCAGCTTTCAATTCCTGTTCGGTCTTGCCCACGGCGGCAATTTCCGGATGGGTATAAATAACCGAGGGAATGGTGTCGTAATTCATTTGCGCTTTCTTGCCGGCGATACGCTCGGCGACCATCACACCCTCTTCTGAACCCTTGTGAGCGAGCATGGGACCGCGCACCACGTCACCAATAGCATACACGCGGGGAGCTTCTGTCTCGCAGTAGTCATTAACATAAATAAAACCGCGCTCATCCATACTTACACCGCTGTCACCGGCCAGCAGGTCGGTACTATAGGGACGGCGCCCTACGGCTACAATCAACTTGTCGAAGACTGCTTTGTGGTCACCCTCGCCGGTGCTAAAAGTGACCTCGACCTTGCCCTTTTTAACCTCGGCACCGGTTACTCTCGCGCCCATGCGAATATCCAGGCCCTGCTTTTTCAATATTTTAGCGGCCTCTTTAGCGATCTGCAGGTCCATCATGGGCAGGAACTCTTCCAGGGCCTCCAGCACCACCACTTCCGAGCCACAGCGGTTCCACACACTGCCCAGCTCAAGACCAATCGCACCGGCGCCAATGACCCCGAGCCGCTTGGGCACCTTGGTAAGTTCCAGAGCACCAGTGGAATCAATAATGTGTTGGTGATCTACCGGCGCAGGCGGAATATCTACCGGCACAGAGCCAGTAGCAATAATAATATTGTCAGCGTCGATGGTCTTGACATCACCAGCAGCCGAGGTCAACTCAACCTGGTGACCCGCCAGCACCTTGCCGGACCCCGCCAGTGAGGTCACACCATTGGCCTTGAACAGTCCGGCAATACCACTGGTCAGCTGGTTGACGATCTTGTCCTTGCGGGCAATCATCGCCGCCACGTCGAGGCTGGTCTTGCCAATCTTGATGCCGTGTACTTCCAGAGTAGCTTGCACTTCATGAAATTTGTAGGAGCTGTCCAACAGCGCCTTGGAGGGGATGCAGCCAACGTTCAGGCAGGTGCCGCCCAGTTTTGTCTTGCCATCCGCGTCCACCCATTTCTCGATACACGCGGTCTTCAGCCCCAATTGTGCAGCACGAATTGCAGCCACATAACCCCCCGGACCAGAGCCAATCACCACTACATCGTATTTATCTGACATATTCCTTTCCCGTATTCGTTGTTGTACAGCTTTTATTGCCGCTTAAAGCTGTAGCAATATGCGCGCCGGATCTTCCAGCAAGTCCTTGATCGCCACCAGGCACTGCACCGCGTCTTTGCCGTCTACCAGGCGATGGTCATAGGAAAGTGCCAGGTACATCATCGGCAAAATAACCACCTCGCCATCTATTGCCATAGGCCGGTCCTGGATCTTGTGCATGCCCAGGATGCCGGTCTGCGGTGGATTGAGAATGGGCGTGGACAGCAGGGAACCAAATACGCCGCCATTGGTAATGGTAAAGGTGCCGCCGGTCATCTCGTCAATACTGAGCTTGCCATCGCGGGCACGTAGCCCCAGGTCACGAATCTTCGCTTCCACGTCGGCCACACTCATGAAGTCCGCATCGCGCAGCACCGGCACCACGAGTCCGCCGGGTGTTGATACAGCCACACCGATATCCTGGTAACCGTGATAGACGACATCATCACCGTCAATGGATGCATTGACGGCGGGAAAACGTTTCAGGGCTTCACAGGTAGCTTTTACAAACAAGCCCATAAAACCCAGCCGGGTGCCGTTGTGTACTTTTTCAAACTGCTCCTTGTACTTGGTTCGCAGTGCTATCACCGGCGCCATGTTGACCTCGTTAAAGGTGGTCAGCATGGCGGTATCCTGCGAGACGCTCAACAAGCGCTCGGCAATGCGTTTACGCATGCGTGTCATCGGCACACGTCGCTCTATTCGCTCGCTTGAATGCCCGACTACGGCGGGTATTGCGCTGCTGACCGCCGCTGCAGGGGCAGGCGCAGGTGCCGGAGCAGCTGCAACCTCTTTACTGTATTTGATCAGGTCTTCCTTGGTGATCAGGCCGTCTTTGCCGGTGCCTGCAACCAGCGCCACATCGATATTGTTTTCATCGGCGTAACGGCGGGCGGCGGGACCTAGCCTGGGTTCAGCGGCGGCAGGCGCAGAATCGCCAGCGGCGCTCGGTGGCTCTGTGGGTGCTTGCGCGGGTGCGCTAGCACCCACGCCTTCCTCAATACGGGCAATCGTCTCATTGCTGAGAATAATATCACCCTCTGCCTTGAGAATTTCGCTGAGTACACCGTCTACCGGTGCGACGACTTCCATCACCACCTTGTCGGTTTCTATCTCTACCAGCAATTCATCGCGCGTGACGGTATCGCCAACGCTTTTGTGCCAGGTGGCAATCTCGCCATCCGTCACAGATTCAGGGAATGCCGGTGCCTTAATTTCAATAACCATTGCTCTGTCCTATTCTGCCAGGGCTTCGTTAATAAAGTTTTCTTGTTGTTGCAGGTGCAGCGACATATATCCCGCCGCTGGTGCAGCCGATGCCTCCCGGCCAACATAGCGCAGGTAAATCTCTGCCTTGTGGCGGTGTACAACGCGCCGCATATGGTGCTGACTCGAATACCAGACACCCTGGTTAACGGGCTCTTCCTGGCACCAGACCGCATCGCCAAGATTGGGCCACTGGGTCAGCACCTTGAACATCTCGTTTTCCGGGAAGGGATACAGTTGTTCCAGGCGGACAATAGCAATGTCGTCTATACCCCGGTCACGACGTGCATCACGCAGGTCGTAGTATATTTTCCCTGCACAAATCACCACCCGCCTGATCTTGTTCGCGTCCAGTTCGTCTGTCTCATTGATAACGGTCTGAAAATGCCCATCGGCCAGTTCTTCCAGTGTCGAGGTCGCTTGCTTGTGTCGCAATAAACTTTTTGGTGACATGACGATCAGCGGCCGTCGCAGCGGGCGAATCGCCTGCCGCCTCAGCATGTGATACACCTGCGCCGGCGTGGTCGGCACACACACCTGCATATTGTGCTCCGCACACAACTGCAGGTAACGCTCCAGTCGCGCTGAAGAGTGTTCCGGGCCCTGCCCCTCGTAGCCGTGCGGCAACAACAGGGTAAGACCGCACATACGGCCCCACTTGTGCTCGCCGCTGGCAATAAATTGATCGATCACCACCTGTGCACCATTGGCGAAATCACCGAACTGTGCTTCCCAGATCACCAGGCCAGTGGGCGAAGTGGTGGCATAACCATACTCAAATGCCAACACCGCTTCTTCAGACAGCAGCGAGTCATAGAGCTCAAAGGGTGGCTGTTGCCTGGAAATATTTTGCAGGGGGATATAAATGCTGCCGTCTTTCTGGTTGTGCAGCACCGCATGGCGGTGGGAAAAAGTACCGCGGCCCACATCCTGGCCGGTCAAACGCACCGGGTAGCCTTCGTCCAGCAAGGTGGCATAGGCCAGCACTTCAGCCATACCCCAGTTCAACGGCATGGCACCACCGGCCATTTTGCGCCGGTCTTCCAGGATCTTCTTGACCTGGCGGTGCAGTGGCACACCGTCCGGCGCCTGGTTGATCTGGTTGGCAAGTGCCTGCAAATATTGCAGGTCCACACTGGTATCGCAGCTTAAATCCCATTGGTGACCCAGGTAGGGCGTCCAGTCGACGAACATCTCCTTATTGGGTTCGGTAACCAGGTTGCTGACCAGCGGTTCATCACGGTCCAGCGAATCCCGAATACCGTCTACCAGGTATTGATCTTCCTCCTGGCTCACCACTCCCTGGGCGATCAGGCTCTGTGCATATAGATCGCGAGTAGTCGGATGCTTGCGGATGGCCTCATACATGAGCGGCTGGGTTACCGCTGGCTCATCGGCCTCGTTGTGGCCGCGGCGACGGTAACAGACCAGGTCCACCACCACGTCCTTGGTGAATTCGTTGCGATAATCTACCGCCAACTGAGTGACAAAGAGCACCGCCTCGGGATCATCTGCATTGACGTGAAAAATAGGCGCCTGCACCATTTTAGCCACGTCAGTGCAATATTCCGTAGAGCGGGCATCGGCGCGCCTGCTGGTGGTAAAACCTACCTGGTTATTAATAATTACGTGAATGGTGCCACCGGTACGAAAACCGCGCGTCTGTGACATCTGGAAGGTTTCCATCACCACGCCCTGGCCGGCAAAGGCCGCATCACCATGCACCACGATGGGAACCACGGTATTGCCCTGGGGATCCAGGCGCCGATCCTGACGCGCCCGCACAGAGCCCTCTACAACCGGCGCGACAATCTCCAGGTGCGATGGATTAAAGGCCAATGCCAGGTGGCACTCGCCCCCTGGAGTCATCACATTGGAAGAAAAACCCTGGTGGTATTTCACATCACCGGAACTGTCGTAAACCGCTTTGCCTTCAAATTCATCAAACAGGCTGGAGGGTTTTTTACCGAACACATTAATCAATACATTGAGGCGGCCGCGGTGGGCCATGCCGATAACGATTTCCTTGGCGCCATAACCGCCGAAGCGCTGGATCATTTCATAGAGCATGGGAATAAGGCTCTCGCTGCCCTCCAGCCCAAAACGCTTGGTACCCGGGTACTTGGAGCCCAGTGACTTTTCCAGCCCCTCTGCCTTTATCAGGCGACGCAGCAGGGTTTTGCGAACATCATTACCAAAGTCGGGGGCGGAGCGCACGCTCTCCATGCGCTGCATAATCCAGTGGCGCTCTTCACTGTCGGTGATATGCATAAACTCCGCGCCCACGTGCTTGCAGTAGGTGCGCTCTAGAACCTCATGGATTTCCCCCAGGGTGGCATCTTCCCTGCCTATATGCAGGCTACCCGTTTGAAACACGGTGTCGTAATCAGCGGTAGAAAGTTCGTGAAAAGCCAAATCCAGGTCGGGTACTCGCTGACGTTCAGCCAGCCCCAGTGGGTCCAGGTCCGCCTTTTGATGTCCGCGCTGCCGATAGGCAGAGATCAGCTGTATCACTCGAACCTGTTTGCGCTCGTACTCGGTAGCCTGGCTGTCGGATGCCACCGTGGCCTCGGTGCGAACGCGCATCTTGCCGATCTGGGCAAAACGCTCGCGCACGGTGGAATGCGGTACATCCTGTATGTTGCTGCCATTGACCCGGGGCAGCGAATCAAAATAGCCGCGCCACTCCTCTGGCACCGCATTTGGGTCCATCAGGTAGGCTTCGTAGAGATTTTCTACATAGGTGGCATTGCCACCATAGATGTGGGAGCTTTTCCACAAAAGCTCCATGCTGCTTTCTTGCATTAGTAGCCGCTCGTGTAGCTAACTTACTACTGATTCTGGCACAGAATCAGGTAGCTCGCTGCAATAACATATTTCTGATATGACCAATAGCCCGGGTCGGGTTAAGACCCTTGGGGCACACCGCCACGCAATTTTGAATACCGTGACAGCGAAACACGCTGAACGGGTCATCCAGTCTGGACAAGCGTTCTTCATCCGCCGTATCACGACTGTCCGCCAGGAAGCGATAAGCCTGTAACAAGCCCGCAGGACCGATAAAACGATCTGGATTCCACCAGAAAGACGGACAACTGGTTGAACAACAAGCGCAGAGAATGCACTCGTACAAGCCATCCAGCTTCGCACGCTCTTCTGGTGACTGCAGGCGTTCAATTGCAGGCGCAGGCGTATTGTTCTGCAAATAGGGCTGAATTTTCTCGTATTGTGCGTAAAACAGGCTTAGATCCACAACCAGGTCACGCACCACCGGCAGGCCAGGCAGTGGCCGTACGATCAGCTTGTTGTTCTTTACGGTGTCAGACAAGGGAGTTATACAGGCCAGGCCGTTCTTGCCATTCATGTTAAGGCCGTCGGAACCACAAACACCTTCGCGGCAAGAGCGCCGATAAGTAACCGTTGGGTCCTGCGCCTTGATCAATTCCAGCACATCCAACACCATCAGGTCTTTGCCGCCGGTGTCCACCTCCAGGTCCTGCATATAGGGCTCGCTGTCCACTTCCGGGTTATAGCGATAGATACTGACTTGCAACATCCGATAATCCTCTTAGTAAGTCCGTATTTGGGGCTCGAAGGTGTCAACCGTCTTGGGACTGAAGTTGACACTGCGTTTGCCGACGGTCTTGTCCACCGGGTAATAGATGGAATGACACAGCCAATTCTCATCATCGCGCTCGGTAAAGTCTTCCCGGGCGTGTGCACCGCGACTTTCCTTGCGCGCTTCAGCGGCAATGGCCGTCGCCTCAGCCACTTCAAACAGGTTTTGCAATTCCAGCGCTTCCAATCGTGCCGTGTTGTAAGCCTGGCTCTTGTCGGCCATCTCAACATTGGCGATACGATCACGCAGATCGGCCAGCTTGCGAATGCCTTCCTGCATCAACTCGCCCTTGCGAAACACGCCGAAGTGATTTTGCATGATGGCCTGCAATTCCGCGCGCAGATCAGCGGTCTTCTCACCACCGGTGGAGCTATTGAGCGCATCCAGGCGCGCATTGCTGCGCTCCAGGTCGCTCTCGCTGGCATCGCGCAGCTCGATACCGCTGCGCAATGACTCCTCGATGAACTTGCCAGTTGCACGACCGAATACCACCAGGTCCAATAGCGAATTACCACCCAGTCGATTGGCGCCATGCACGGACACACAGGCCACCTCACCGCAGGCGTACAGGCCGGCAATAACCTGGTCATTGCCCGCTGCATCTACAGTCAGGGCCTGGCCGTTAACATTGGTGGGAATACCGCCCATCATATAGTGACAGGTGGGTATCACCGGCACCGGCTCCTTAACGGGGTCAACGTGGGCAAAGGTGCGCGACAACTCACAAATACCCGGCAGGCGAGTTTCCAGCACCTCCTCACCCAGGTGATCCAGCTTGAGGTACACATAATCACCGTTCGGACCACAGCCACGTCCTTCCTGTATCTCCAGAACAATTGACCGGGCCACTACATCGCGACCGGCAAGATCCTTGGCGTTGGGAGCATAACGCTCCATAAAGCGCTCACCGTCCTTATTGATCAGGTAACCACCCTCGCCGCGACAACCTTCCGTCACCAGCACGCCCGCACCGGCAATACCGGTGGGATGAAACTGCCACATCTCGATATCCTGCACCGGGAAACCCGCCCGCAGTGCCATGCCGATGCCGTCACCGGTATTAATGTGGGCATTGGTGGTAGAGGCATAGATGCGTCCGGCACCTCCGGTGGCAAATACAGTTGCCTTGGATTTAACGAAAACTGTTTCTCCGGTTTCCATGCAGATAGCGGTAACGCCCACCACAGCACCGTCCTGGTTTTTCACCAGGTCAACCGCAAACCACTCGTTAAAGAACACTGTGTTGGCCTTCAGGTTGGCCTGGTAAAGCGTGTGCAACAGTGCATGACCGGTACGATCTGCCGCCGCACAGGTACGCGCCGCCTGGCCACCCTCACCGTAGTTCTTGGATTGGCCACCAAATGGGCGCTGGTAGATGCGGCCCTCTGCAGTGCGTGAAAACGGCAACCCCATGTGTTCCAGTTCGTATACCGCTTCCGGACCCACGGAGCACATATATTCGATCGCGTCCTGGTCACCAATATAGTCGGAGCCTTTAACGGTGTCGTACATGTGCCAGCGCCAGTCGTCATTGGGATCGTCACTGGCTATCGCACAGGTAATGCCGCCCTGGGCAGACACCGTGTGTGAGCGGGTCGGAAAAACCTTGGTGATCACCACCGTTTTGTAATCGGACTGTGCCAGTTCCAGCGCAGCTCGCAAGCCGGCACCGCCGCCACCTACGATTACGGCATCAAATGAAATTGTTCGCATACTAGACATCGCTCTCAGCGGCCTCCCCAAAGAATTTGAATGCCCCACACCAGATAGGTGAAGAGAGTAATAGCACAGCCAACCGAGGCGATACCGCGTATCAGGTTGGCACTGCCGCCCATCATACGAGGCGTAAAGTAATCAGTTAATACGCTCCACAGGCCAACCCAGGCGTGTAGGGCCAGCGAGAGGATAGCGGCCATGCTGAACACACGCATTGCCGTGTGCTGGAAAAAGCCCTGCCACTGGGCATACTCCATACCTGGGTTACTCACCAGAAAGAAGGTGAGGCACAAAAAATAGGCCAGCAATACTACGGCTGTGACACGTTGCACCAGCCAGTCGTAGAGGCCGGAGCGGCCCAGGTTCGTTACGGCTGTTACCATATCCATATCCCCGCAAGTGCAATAAGTACGGCCGAACCCACTAAGACCAGGCGTGCGCCCAGGATGCCACCCTCCAGCGTTTCACCAATGCCAAAGTCAGCTATCAAGTGCTTGACGCCCGCCACCGCGTGGTAGATCACGCCAGACACGATCGCCCACACCACCAGCTTGACCAGGGTCGAGTCTAAAACCTGTTGCGCCTCGGCAAACCCGGCCGGGCTGGACAAACTCAGGTCCAGTAGCCAGATCATGATAGCCATGCCTATAAAAATAAATACGCCGGAGGCGCGCATGAGAATGGAAACCAGCGCCGGCAGGGGTAGCCGTATCGTGGTCATATCCAAATTAACAGGTCGATTGTCGTTCACGGTAATACACACCAGTCAGGGCCCTGAGGCCGTTAAAGGAAAAAGGTGAGGTCCAAATCAGCGCCGGGTACGTGCCTCGCCAGACCGCGCGAAATTATAGGCAGTTCGATGCCCAAATACAACGTGATCGCTAGGGAATATCGCGGACTTATTGCCCCATATCAATTGACAATATGCCCCGAAACTTTATAGTTGAGCCCCCCACAAGTGCAACACAGGACCCTCTATGAGCGACAAAAAAGCCTACCTGAAAGTTGACGGTATAGATGAGGTGATAGAGCTGCCAGTATACTCTGGCAGCATTGGTCCCGATGTGATCGATGTTGGCAGCCTCACCAGTAAGGGATTGTTTACCTATGACCCGGGTTTTGTCTCCACCGCGGCCTGTGAATCCCAGATCACCTATATAGATGGTGACAAAGGCGTGTTGCTGCACCGGGGCTACCCCATTGAACAATTGGCAGACCAATCCGACTACCTGGAACTGTGCTATCTGCTGCTGTATGGGGAACTTCCCAATGCCGGGCAAAAAGCCGAATTTGAAAATACCGTGCGTTACCACACCATGGTGCACGACCAACTGACGTCCTTATTCCACGGCTTCCGCCGCGATGCGCACCCCATGGCCATTTTATGTGGTGTGGTGGGTGCCCTGTCTGCTTTTTACCACGACTCGCTGGATATCTCCGATGAACAACATCGCGAAATTGCCGCCTTTCGCCTGATCGCCAAAATGCCAACCCTGGCGGCCATGAGCTACAAGTTTTCCATCGGCCAGCCCTTTATGTACCCGGACAACTCACTGAGCTACGCAGAGAACTTCCTGCACATGATGTTCGGCAACCCCTGTGAAAAGAGCAATATAAGCCCGGTGCTGGCCAAGGCCATGGACCGTATTTTCCTGTTGCACGCCGACCATGAACAAAACGCGTCAACCTCTACCGTGCGCCTGGCCGGTTCTTCTGGCGCCAATCCCTTCGCCTGCATTGCCGCCGGCATCGCCGCCCTGTGGGGCCCCTCCCACGGCGGTGCCAACGAAGCCGTGCTGCAAATGCTGGAGGAAATCGGCGATGTCTCTCGCATCGACGAATTTGTGGCCAGGGCCAAAGACAAGGATGACCCCTTCCGCCTGATGGGCTTTGGCCACCGTGTTTACAAGAACTTCGACCCGCGCGCCAAGGTTATGAAAGAGGCTGCCGACGAGGTCCTGGCCGAACTGGGTATCGAACACGACCCACTGTTGGAAATTGCCACCCAGCTGGAACAAATAGCCCTGGAAGATCCCTACTTTATCGAGAAAAAACTCTACCCCAATGTCGATTTCTACTCCGGTATTATCCTCAAGGCCATTGGCATCCCCACCAGCATGTTCACAGTTATATTCGCCGTGGGCCGCACAGTGGGCTGGATTGCCCACTGGCACGAGATGATTAGTGGCAGCTATCGTATCGGGCGTCCACGTCAGCTTTATACCGGTCATGTGCAGCGCGACTATATTACTGTCGACAAGCGTTAGTCGCAGTGACAGATATAGTCATCAGTGGTACAGGGCTGTTCACCCCTGAGCAGTCCATCAGTAACGACGAACTGGTTGTATCCTTCAACAGCTATGTTGACAGTTTTAACGCCGATAATGCCGCTGCTATAACCCGTGGTGAGATTGCCGCCCTGGAGCATTCCTCCTCGGAGTTCATTGAAAAGGCCTCGGGCATCAAAAGTCGCTACGTTATTGACAAGGCCGGGGTGCTGGATCCAACTCGCATGGCACCGCGTATCGCCGAGCGACCCAACGAAGAGGCATCCGTACAGTGCGAAATTGGCGTCAAAGCTGCCCATGAAGCAATGGCCATGGCGGGCAAAACTGCCGCCGATATAGATGCCGTACTGGTGGCCTGCTCCAACCTGCAACGTCCCTACCCGGCCATCGCCGTGGAACTGCAGGCCGCGCTGGGCATAGAGGGCTGGGGTTACGACATGAATGTCGCCTGCTCCTCCGCCACCTTCGGTATTCAGGCCGCCAGGGATGCAATCGCCAACGGCAGCGCCCAGTGTGTGTTGGTGGTCAATCCGGAGATTTGTAGCGGCCACCTGAATTTTCGCGATCGCGACGCACACTTTATTTTTGGCGACGTCTGCACCGCTATCGTCATAGAGAGCGCTGAGACAGCGCAGTCAGACCAGCAATACCAGATTGTCGGCACGCGCCTGAAAACACACTACTCCAACAATATCCGCAACAATTTTGGCTTTTTGAATCGCGGTGATGAATCGGGCATCGACAATGCGGACAAACTGTTCAAGCAAAATGGTCGCAAGGTATTCAAGGAAGTCTGTCCCATGGTCGCCAAATTGATTACCGCCCACCTGGCCAGCATGGACCTGGCCGGTAACGATCTCAAGCGCATGTGGTTGCACCAGGCCAACCTGAGTATGAACCAGTTGATCAGCAAACGGGTACTGGGTCGCGAAGCCACACCGGCAGAAGCGCCCACCATTCTCGACAAGTATGCCAACACCAGTTCCGCTGGATCGGTCATCGCATTTCACAAACACCGCGCTGACTTTCAGCCCGGTGATATCGGCGTACTGTGTTCCTTCGGCGCTGGCTACAGCATCGGCAGCGTCATTCTTAAAAAGCTCTAAAAGATTTCACGCAGCGCAGCTACCAGCTGCTGACACTGCTCGGCCGTACCGATAGTGATGCGCAAAAACTCCGCTATGCGCGGCTGCTCAAAATGCCTTACCAGGATACCCTTGTCACGCAATTGCGCCTGGAGCGCCCGCGCCGGTTGTTGTGGGTGAGTGGCGAACAGGAAATTGGTCTGTGATGGCAACACCCGGAAACCCAGTTGCAGCAACTCGGCCTGCAGTTGGTCCCGGTTGGCGATCAGGCGCCGGCAACTGCCTTCAAACCACGCCTCATCCCGCAATGCCGCGGCGGCACCCGCCTCGGACAGGCGACCCAGCGGGTATGAGTTAAAACTGTTTTTTACCCGCGTCAAGCCTTCGATCAGTTCTTGCTGGCCAAAGGCAGCGCCGACTCGCAAGCCCGCCAGGCCCCGCGATTTCGACAGGGTCTGTATCACCAGCAGGTTTGGAAAGCGACTAATCAACGCCGTGGCAGAACTTCCACCAAAATCAATATAGGCCTCATCGACTATTACCACTGTATCGGTATTGGCCAGCAACAGCTCTTCAATTGGCGCCAGTGGCAACCCTATGCCAGTAGGTGCATTGGGGTTGGGAAATATAATGCCACCATTGGCCCGCTGATAGTCTGACAAATTGATGGCAAAATTTTCATCCAATGGCACAGTCTCGTGGGTCAGCCCAAAAAAACGGCTGTAAACCGGGTAAAAACTGTAAGTGATATCTGGAAACAGCACGGGCGCGTCGGCGCGAAGCAGGGCTTTAAACGCATGTGCCAGCACTTCATCGGAGCCATTGCCGAGAAATACCTGGGATTCAGCCAGCCCCACCTGTGCCGCGAAAGCCTGTCTCAACTCGCTGCTGTCCGGGTCGGGATAGAGGCGCAGCTCATCGCCACAGGCCACACGCATGGCTTTTAGCGCCTCTGGTGAGGGGCCCCAGGGCAACTCATTGGCATTGAGCTTGACCAGGCCGGCAATTTTCGGTTGCTCTCCGGGCACATAAGGTGAAAGCGCGGCGATCTCTGGATTCCAGAAACGCGACATACAGGTATCTCCTGGCTTGAATAGGCATCATTTTACGGCCTGTGACGACTGGATGCGAACTGCACTGCTTCCTCTGGGCACTCACAACTTCTATACTGGGCCTTCAATGTTGGGAGTAAACCATGGCCGTTGGGAATCCACTGCTAGACCTGTTTGGAAAATCACCCGTTCGCCCTATTCAAGAGCATATGAAGAAAGTACAGGCCGCCACCAAATTGCTGGTCAGCTTTGTCAACGCCGCGCAAAAAGGTGACTGGACAAAAGTCGAAACATTGCGTAAGGAAATTGTCACCCTGGAGCGCGAGGCCGACAAACTCAAGCACTCGGTTCGCACGCATCTGCCCAAGCGCCTGTTTATGCCGGTAGCGCGCAATGACTTGCTGGAGCTGGTAACCACCCAGGATCGCATTGCCGGCTGCGCCAAGGAAATTTCGGGCCTGATGCTAGGCAGGAAAATTCGCCTGCCAAAACCACTGTACGCTCAGTTCAAAGACTACCTGAAAGCCTGCATCAATGTGTCCGCACAGGCCCTGCAGGCCATCGAGGGAATGGACGAAGTATTTGAGGCCGGTTTTGGTCGCCGCGAAGTGCGCAAGGTCGATACGAAGATAATTGAAATCAGCCGGCAGGAAAAGCGCACTGACAAACTGCAGGTCAAAGTGCGCGCCGAATTATTCAAACTGGAGGCAGACCTGCCTCCAGTTGAAGTGATGTTTCTCTACAAGATAATAGAGCTGGTAGGCGATATTGCTGACAATGCAGAGCGCACCGGCAACCGCATGCAGATCCTTATCGCCCAGTAACAGCCTAATACTTGAACTGAGTGTCGATCATCAGCCGGTCATAGTCGTGCTTATTGCCGACATTCCCCTCAATCTCGTTGAGGAAATAGGTGAAGCCCACCGCCCACTGCTTATTGATTGCATACTTTCCCTGGAACTTGTGGCCCTTGACGTCGGTGCCACCGCCACCGAAATCTGAATCTGTCAGCAGACCCAGTACCGCGTCGGCCTCCAGGTCCTGGTAGGTATAAGCCGCCTGCCAGCTGCCAGCAGTCCTGGCTTTACCCAGTTTCACACCTACTGCATAGCCGGTGTCGTTATCGTCGGCGTCATCATTGACCACGTAATCGGCAAACAGACTGACTGGCATGTCGCCAATGTTCATCGAGATGTCGGCGAAGACCTGGATAAGTTTGTAATCAAATTCGTAAACACAGCTGCCCAGGTCGTTGGGATCTGAACATTCAAAACTATTGCCAAAAAAGTCGTCATCATCGCCAAAGAATGACTCATTACCCTGGGTATCCAGATTGTAATACCCACCGCCCGCAGCGACCCTGGCGCCGGCTACCGTACCCTCGAATCCCAACTGACCACCCCAGGAGTAAGAAGAGTTGGGGCGCTTGGTATCGCTCTCCAGCCAGGTGCCCGCAACATTGGCGAAGAACCAGTCCTTCTTGTAGACCAGCCCCACACCCTCAGGGTTGAAATCACCGTCGAAGATCAAGCCATTTTTCTGCGGGCGGTACCAGACGTTTTTAAATTTGCCACCGATGATATTGAGCCCTTCCATCGGCTGCCAATTAGCGTAGGCTAAATCCAGGCGCAGGTCCTTGGTTGAACCACCCCCCCCCAGGGTCTGGTTGGTAGAGACAGGATCATCCCCACCACTGGCCACACCCAGACCTACTTCCACATCGGTAGGCAGCCTGGCTACCAGGACGGCCCGCGCACGAATCCGATTGCGGTCCCGATCGTCCTTGCCCTCTTCATCGATATTTTCATAGCGAGAGCGGAAATCGCCCTTGAGCTTGATGCTGTCAGTCCAGCTGGATTTGAATTCCCTGGTCTGCAAACCGGCAAGCTGCTGCTTGCCAAAGTTCACATCCTTAATCGTCTCCTGATTCAGCTGTCGCAATGCGGTATTTTCTGACTCCAGGCTATTCAGCCGCTTGGCCAATGCTGCAAACTCAGCCCGCAGTTCTGCGAACGCCTGATCGCTGACCGTCGCGTTCACAGGGCCAGTAATAGAAGCCAGCACAATGGCGCTTGCTAATATTGTCTTTTTGAACATGAAATAACTCCGTGTTTTTTAGAAACTTTGAGTATTTTATTGGGCTTATGTGACAGCAATGTGACAGTCGTCAGATGATGTTCTTCGATCCTGGAAATTAGTTCGTCCAGTTAGGTGTGGCGGGCTATCTTGCCTGCCTCAGCACCGATGCGATTTTACCACCGCGGCTATTTGCACTCATGACAGTGTCCCGGACTAGCGCAGCGAAGCGTTGATGTTTTCCAGCACCTTGGTTCCGGGGCACAGCTCCGTTTCCGACAGTGTGTTGAGCGGTTTGTGCACCGTGTCCAGCACCTCGTGCAGCTCCGGCGCAGTGCGATCCATATAGATAAGACCAGTGAGGATCCTGCCTTGACTGCGATATTCCTCGAGGATATTCATGGCCGAAATACGATCGAAGGGATCAAGCCCGTCGGCAATCTTGTGCAGGTGCAGTACCGAGCCATCATGCATGGTCACTTCCGTAGACGCACCCGGCTGGTAGTGGGCAGTAATTTCCTGGCGCATGGGCACAAAATCCATGGTGCCGGTGGCCTCCGCGTGCTCCCGCACGAACTCATAAGACTTGGTGGAGCCCACGTTGTTGTTAAAGGTTACACAGGGTGAGGCCACATCGATCAGGGCAAAGCCCTTGTGGGTAATGGCCGCCTTTATCAATGGCACCAGCTGTTCTTTGTCACCGGAAAAACTGCGTGACACAAAAGTGGCACCTAACTGCAGGGCGGTAGCGCACAAATCGATCGCGGCATAGGGGTTGGCAGCGCCTTTTTTGCTGGCGGATCCCTGGTCGGCGGTGGCCGAATCCTGGCCCTTGGTGAGGCCGTAGCAGCCATTATTCATGACGATATACACCATGTTCACGTTGCGCCGGATGGCGTGCACGAACTGGCCCATGCCAATGGAGGCGGTGTCACCATCGCCGGACACGCCCAGATAGATTAATTCACGATTGGCCATGGCAGCGCCAGTGGCCACCGATGGCATGCGCCCGTGTACGGCATTGAAGCCGTGGGATTTGCCGAGGAAAAATGCCGGCGTTTTGGAGGAGCAACCGATACCGGACAGCTTGGCTATCTTGTGCGGTTCGATGGACAGTTCGTGTACCGCTTTGACGATCGCGCCACTGATGGAATCGTGGCCACAGCCTGCACACAGGTTGGAGATGGCCCCCTCGTAATCCGCCTTGGTGTAGCCCAGGTCGTTGACCGGCAGCTCGGGGTGACGGAATGTTGGATTGATATAACTCATCGTTGCTCTCCATCTGCGCTCAATGCTGTTCCACTGGCTGTCTTGCGTCGCAAAGGCGTGACATTACTGCCGGGAATTTGTTGCAAAATCTGTTTGCGAATGTTGCGCGCACTTATCGGTGTGCCATCGAAGCACAGCACTGACTTGAGCTTGTCCGGGCCAAACTCAAACTCCGCCATCAGCAGGGTGCGCAGCTGCGCATCCCGGTTCTGTTCTATGACAAAGGTGCGCTCGTGGTTATCAATAAAGGCTTCAACATCATCGTTAAAGGGAAAAGAACGGACGCGCATGGCGTCGACATAAATCCCCTCTTCAGCCAGGTAGTCCAGCGCCTCCAGCGATGAGGCTTCACTGGTTCCAAAGAAAATAGCGCCATAATCGGTCGCCTGTGAGGCAGGCTTCATAATGGGAGCGGGTACGTACTGTTTGGCAGTTTCCCACTTGGCCATCAGCCGGTGCATGTTGCGCTCGTAAACTTCCCCGCTCTCTGTGTAGACCGCGTAATCGTCCCGGGAAGTACCACGGGTGACATAGGCGCCCTTGCTGGGATGGGTGCCCGGATACGTGCGATAACAAATCGCGTCCAGGTCCACATCCAGGTAGCGACCAAATTCGGCACCGCTTTCAAGCTGCTCGGCGGTCATAATTTTGCCCCGATCGTAGCGGCGATCATCATCCCACTCCAACGGTGGCGACATATTGTCATTCATGCCCAGTTCCAGGTCGGTGAGCATGATAATAGGTGTTTGCAGGCGCTCCGCCAGGTCAAAGGAGTCTGCGGCCATGTCAAAACATTCGCGCGGCGTCGACGGAAACAACAGCACCTGCTTGGTATCCCCGTGGGAGGCATAGGCTGCCGAAAGGATATCTGATTGCTGAGTCCTGGTCGGCATACCGGTGGAGGGTCCTGCCCGCTGTACATCTATCAACACCACCGGAATCTCGGCAAAGTAGGCCAGCCCCAAAAACTCTGACATCAGGCTGAGCCCCGGCCCACTGGTGGCGGTAAAGGAGCGAGCGCCATTCCAGGCCGCACCTATCACCATGCCGATAGCGGCGAGCTCGTCCTCAGCTTGTACAATTGCAAAGTTCCGCCGCCCGGTGCCGGGATCTATGCGCATGCGCTTGCAATACTTTTCAAAGGCCTCGATCACAGAGGTCGACGGCGTAATCGGGTACCAGGCCGCCACGCTCGCGCCGCCGTAGATACAACCCAGGCCAATGGCCGTGTTGCCATCGAGCAGGATACTGTCGCCAACCAGGTCGCGCTTCTCCACCCGAATGGACATGGGGCAATCGTAATTTTCCTTGGCGTACTGGTGACCCAGTTCGAGGGCGTGAATATTGGGGGCTATCAGTTTTTCCTTGCCCTTGAACTGATCGCCAACCAACTCGGTGATGATCTTGAAGTCGATATCCAGTAGCGCGGCCAGCGCCCCCACGTAAATCACGTTCTTGAACAGCTGTCGCTGCCGGGGATCCGTGTATTCACGGTTGCAGATTGCCGTTAGTGGCAAACCGATAATATGTACATCGTTGCGCAGCAGGCGCAGGTCCAGGGGTTTGGTATTGTCGTAAATAAAATAACCGCCGCTCTCTACTTCCTGAATATCCGAGGGCATGCTCTGCGGATTAACGCTGAGCATAATGTCTACCCCGCCACGCCGGCCCAGGTAACCCTTTTCACTTACCCGCACTTCATACCAGGTGGGCAGGCCCTGGATATTGGAGGGGAATATGTTCTTGGGTGAGACCGGCAGGCCCATGCGAAACAGGGACTTGGCAAACAGGTGGTTGGCACTGGCAGAACCAGTGCCATTGACGTTGGCGAACTTGATAACGAAGTCGTTAACGGCGCTTATGGTTTTCATCTTACTGCCCCGCCATGGTTACGTTATAGAGAAATTTTTGCATGTCCCAGGCGGCGGTGGGACAGCGTTCGGCGCACAAGCCGCAGTGCAAACAGACGTCTTCGTCCTTGACCATGACCCGCTGGGTGGGCAATTCGACCGACACATACAAATCCTGCGCCAGGTTATTGGCGGGCATGGTCAACCGTGTGCGCAGCTCTGCTTCTTCTGCATTGCCGATAAAGCTGATGCAATCGGTTGGGCAGATATCCACGCAGGCATCACATTCGATGCAGCGCGGCGCATCAAATACGGTCTGCACGTCACAGTTGAGACAGCGCTGGGCTTCTTTAAAGCCAATAGCGGCATTAAAACCCAGTTCTACCTCAACCTTGCGATCACTCAGCGCTTTCTTTTTGTCCGCCAGTGGCACGATATAGCGCAGGTCATCCTCAATAGCATTGTCGTAGCTCCATTCGTGCACGCCCATTTTCTGGCTGATCAGGCTGACACCCGGTGCAAGTCGCTGCTGCACCGACTCGCCTCGACACAGTAGGTCAATGGAGATGGCCACCTGGTGGCCGTGGGCTACCGCGGTAATGATATTCTCGGGGCCAAAGGCAGAGTCGCCGCCGAAGAAAACATTCTCAATAGTGGACTGAAACGTCACCTTATCCACTACCGGCATGTCCCACTTGCCAAACTCCATGCCGATGTCGCGCTCTATCCAGGGGAAGGTATTCTCCTGACCGATAGCCATCAGCACATTGTCGCATTCCATAAATACCAGTTCCTCACCGGTGGGCACCAACTCCCGCTTGCCCTGGTCATCGTAAACCGCCTCTACTTTCTCAAAATTCATGCCCACCAATTTGCCAGCTTCCAGCACAAACTCCTTGGGCACGTGGTTATCGAAGATAGGGATGTCTTCGTGCATGGCATCTTCCTTCTCCCAGGGCGATGCCTTCATGTCCGCAAAGGGGCTGCGCACCACGACGCGCACATCTTCACCACCCAGCCGGCGCGCGGTACGGCAGCAGTCCATGGCGGTATTACCCCCACCGAGCACCAGCACTTTTTTACCGATGCTGACGGTGTGCTCGAAGGCAACGTCGGCGAGAAAATCGATGCCGATTTTAATATTGGCGGCGGCCTCCTGGCGCCCCGGAAGATTGGGTAGGTCTTTACCCCGGGGGGCCCCGGTGCCAACTAAGATGGCATCGTAGCCCTTGTCCATCACATCCTTGAGACTATCGATGTAATGGTCGAAGGTGGTAATGACACCCATGTCCAGAATGTAGTTCACCTCCTGTCGCAACACTTCAATGGGCAGGCGAAAGGACGGGATCTGGCTCAGCATCATACCGCCGCCTTCGATTTGCTCATCGAACAAATCAATGGCGTAACCCAGCGGTGCCAGGTCGCGGGCCACCGTAAGCGAGGCCGGACCGCCGCCAATCAGTGCAATGCGCTTGCCATTCTTGCGGCGCGGTATGCTCGGCATCCTGGCAGCGATAACCGCATCGTCCTTGTTGTCGGCGCAGACACGCTTGAGACGACAAATTGCCACCGGCTCCTCTTCCACCCGTCCGCGCCGGCAGGCCGGCTCGCAGGGGCGATCACAGGTACGACCCAACACGCCGGGAAACACATTGGACTCCCAGTTAATCATGTAGGCATCGTCGTAGCGCTCGGCGGCGATGTGGCGAATATATTCGGGCACTGGAGTATGTGCCGGGCAGGCGAACTGACAGTCCACCACCTTGTGGAAATACTCCGGATTCCTTACATCTGTTACGTTCACAGTTGATTCCTGATCATGTTTTAAGCGCTATATAGTGTGCCACAACAGGGCGGTAAATAACATTGACTACTACCAGAACCACCAGCCACTGCGCTCGAATTCCTTTTCACAGCCATTGAGCTGTTTGGTGTAAGTCGCCGATCGACGGGATACCTTTTTGGCCACGCCGATCAACCACTTCTTGTTTTTGTAGCTGCGCTTGTTAAAGCCCCCATGGCCCTCGTGGTAAGCGAGGTACAGGTGATAAGGGTCATTCTTTTTAATACCGCTGCGGCGGTAGGATTGGTGGTTGTACCAGCCCACAAAATCAATGGAATCGCCAAAATCGTCGCGATCGGCGCCGTAATTGCCGGCATCGCGTATATAGGTATCCCAGGTTTCATCCAGCGCCTGGGTATAGCCATAGGATGAGGAGGGCCGCGGGCCGGGTATCACCCAGAGGATCTTCTTGCGCGGTGGTTTGACCTTGGCCTGGAATTTCGACTCCTGATGCATAATCGCCATCATCACCGGAATCGGGCTGCCCCAACGATCCTGGGCATCACCGGCATCGTCATACCAGTCATCTTTCTCCCGAAAAATGGAACAGATATTATTTACGTCCGAGGGGGGGGTGGTTGTACAACCAGAAACTATAAATACTATTAATATCAATAACTTATAGGGCATTACTCAATCTCTCCATGGGTTTTGAGTAAACTCAGCAGTTGTTCTTCATCTATTACATTAACTTCCAGCTCCAAGGCCTTGGTAAGCTTGGCACCAGCACCGGGCCCCGCCACCACGGTGTGGGTCCTGGCAGACACACTGCCCGCCACTTTGGCACCCAGCGCCTGCAGGTGCGCCTTGGCCTGGTCCCGGGACATGGACTCCAGTGTGCCGGTCACCACCCAGGTTTCACCCTGCAGCGGCACCGCCCCGGTAGCCACGTCCACATCCGGCCAGTGTACGCCGGCACCGCGCAGGGCCGCAATTACCGCCATACTACCGGCGGAATCAAAAAACTGCCGCAAATGGTCGGCCACTACCGGACCCACATCATCGACCGCCAGCAGTTGTTCTTCACTGGCCTGGACCAGCGCGTCCCAACGTCCAAAATGCCGGGCCAGGCTCAATGCCGTCGCCTCCCCTACCTCGCGTATGCCCAATGCGTAGATAAAACGCGGCAAGGTCGTGGCGCGACTTTTTTCCAGCGCAGCCACCAGGTTCTCGGCTGATTTTTTACCCATGCGTTCAAGGGCCAGCAGTTGCTCGACTTGCAGGGTATACAGGTCGGCAATTGAATTGATCATTTGGGCATCGACCATTTGCTCTACCAACTTGTCACCCAGCCCGTCGATATCCATGGCCCGGCGCGATGCAAAATGCTTGATAGCCTCTTTCCGCTGGGCGGCACAGACCAGGCCGCCCGTGCAGCGAAAAATTGCCTCGTCCTCCGGCCGCTCCAGGAGTGAATTGCAAACCGGACAATGGCTTGGGAATTGCGGTACCTGTGCGTCTGCAGGGCGCTGATCCATCACCACAGATACCACCTGTGGAATCACATCACCGGCCCGTCGCACCACCACGAAGTCACCCACCATTACCCCCAGGCGCTCTATCTCATCGCGATTGTGCAAGCTGGCATTACTGACGGTGACTCCACCGACAAAGACCGGCTGCAAGCGCGCCACTGGCGTCACCGCACCCGTGCGCCCTACCTGGTATTCAATATCCAGCAAACGGGTGATCTCTTCCTGGGCCGGAAACTTCCTGGCAATGGCCCAGCGTGGTGCCCGCGACACAAAACCCAGCTCGGCCTGCAGTGACAGGTCGTTGACCTTGAATACAATGCCATCAATATCGTAGGGCAGCTGATCACGCTTCAGTGCCAGTTGGTCATAGTAACGGTTGCATTCATCCACACCGGTGACCACCGCTGATGCGGCGTTAATGCGCAGGCCCCAGCGCTGCAACTCCTCAAGAATCAGGTGGTGCCGGGGCGGCAATGCCCCTCCCTGGACCACTCCCACGCCGTAACAACACATTTCCAGCGGCCGCGCGTCGGTGACACGTGCGTCCAACTGGCGCAGACTACCTGCCGCTGCATTGCGGGGATTTACAAATACTTTTTCGTCACGGGCCCGGGCCCGGGCGTTCATCGCCTCAAATCCATGCCGGGGCATATAGACCTCGCCGCGTACCTCCAGTAGCTCTGGATAACCATCACCGAGCAGCCGCAAGGGGATGGAGAGGATGGTGCGCACATTGTGAGTAATATCCTCCCCGCTGGTGCCATCGCCACGGGTGGCACCGCGTTCCAACACCCCGTCGCGGTACAGCAAGCTAACCGCGATGCCGTCCAGCTTGGGCTCACAGGCATACTCAATAGCGTCCCTGGATTTCAAGCGGTCTTGCAGTCGCCGCTCAAACTCGTCCATCTCTTCGGCGTTAAAGGCATTGTCCAGGGACAACATGGGCATTTCATGCCGGACCTGCCGAAATTCACGGAGTGGCTGCGCACCCACCCGCTGGGTAGGGGAATCGACAGTAACCAGTTCGGGGTTGGCCTGTTCCAACTCCTGCAGCCGCCGCCACAGCCGATCGTATTCTGCGTCCGGTACAGCGGGTTCATCGAGAACGTAATAGCGATAATTGTGCTCGCGCAAACGCGCGTGGAGTTGTTCTACTTCTACGGCAGCGTCGGCGACCATATCATCCCTGGCGATTGGAGTGAGCCAACAAACGCCGCTCCAGATCGCGAATGCGCTGACGCATGTGGTCCAGTGTCTGGCGGGTAGCAACACTGCGCGACTCATCGAGCATGTCGCCGCCCAGGTTCTCGGCTACACCCTGCGCCGTCTCTACCATCAAATCAAACGCTCCCATCATATCTTCCGGTCCGGGCAGGGTGACGAAGAAACTGAGGCCGGGCGTGGTGAAGCCGGACATGGCGTCGATATCAAATACGCCGGGCTTCAGCATATTGGCCACACTAAACTGGATAGCACCACGACCAGCTGCCTGCTGGTGACGGTGGAAGAAATTCGTCTCGCCAAAACGCAACTCAAAGGCCAGTAGTATTTGCAGAATATCGTCGCCGGCAAAGCCCGCTTCATCCCGCGCCACCACATGCAACATGACCACCTCGGAATCCGCAGGGTCAGCTGGCTGTGAGGGGGTCTCGGTATCAGCACGGATGCCGGCCAGCAAATCCATGGTTTCCCCGGGGCGCTCCGGGCGCGCTGACACGTCTGCCAATGGATCGGGTGCCGGCTCTGGTTCTGGCGGTGCGTCTGTCAACAGGGGAGGCTCCTGGCTGTTTGAAGCACCGACGGCGTTCCCGCCACGGTCTATGACCCGGGCTCCCCCGCTGGGCAGTTCAGCACCCGACAGGCGTTCTTCTTCGCCCTCCTTGGCCTCCGGCACCGGAATTAACGAGACACGCATTCGTTTGGGCTTGTTGCGCACGCGCCGATAGCCATCCAACAACACGGCTACTATCAGCAGTGCCCCAATGATGATCATCCAATCACGTATGCTTATGTCCATCAGCTCGCCGCCAATTCCGCCGCCTCTTCCACATCGACCGTCACCAATCGTGAAACTCCCGGTTCCTGCATGGTGACACCCATGAGTTGGTCCGCCATTTCCATGGTGATCTTGTTGTGGGTAATAAAAATAAACTGCACCTTGTCCGACATTTCCTTAACCATGCGCGCATAACGGCCGGTATTGGCATCATCCAGGGGTGCATCCACTTCGTCCAGCATACAGAAAGGCGCCGGGTTCAACCTGAAAATCGAGAAAATCAGGGCGATGGCCGTCAGCGCCTTTTCACCACCGGACAGCAGGTGAATCGTGGCATTTTTCTTGCCCGGCGGGCGCGCCATAATGGTAATACCGGTATCCAGCAAATCATCACCGGTCATTTCCAGATAGGCAGAGCCTCCTCCGAACACTCGTGGGAACAACTCTTGCAAGCTGACGTTTACCTTGTCGAAAGTTTCCTGGAAACGGTTGCGGGTCTCCTTGTCGATCTTGCGAATGGCCGACCGCAGGGTCTCCAGGGCACTGACCAGGTCTTCATTCTGGTCATCCAGGTAATTTTTACGCTCAGACTGCTGGCTGTATTCATCGATAGCTGCCAGGTTGATGGGGCCGAGCCGCGAAATACGATTGCCGACCTGCTCCAACAGCCGCTGCCATTCGCCTTCGTTGGCATGTTCCGGCAGGCCCTGCAGTACCTCTTCCAGTGTGTGTTCGCTTTCCTTGAGCTGTTTTTCCAGGGTTTCCCGCTGTACCTGCAGGGTCTGGTTGTCCAGCTTGAGCGTCTCCAATTCGTTGCGCACGGTGCCGGAACGCAGTTCGATAGCAGCCCGCTGTGTCTCTGATTCGCGCAGCTCGTGATCAATGCCAGACACCCTGGAGCGCGACTCGCCCAGTTCGGTCTCTACGCTGAGGCGCTGCTTTAACTGGCTCTCCAACTCTTGCTGTAAACCGTCCAGGGGCGAATCGTTGCTGCTGATATTTTCCTGCAGACTTTCCTTGCGTTCCAACAGTTGCTGCACCTGTGTGCCGGTGCGCTCGATGGACTGCACCATGCTGTCTAATTGTGCCTGCAGGGACTGGTGCTGCATGGCAGTCTGGTGCGCGCTGTCTTTGTCATGCCGGGCCGCCTGACGCGCCTCATCGAGTTTGGCACGGGCGCTGTCCCGTTGCGACAACAGTGCTTCGCGCTGACGCGAGTCTTTTTCCATTGACTCAATCGCCGCTGACAACAGCTGGCGAGCCTCCACCAGGTTGGCCTGCTCATCGCGAAACTGGATGCGCGATTCGTCGATATCGCGGTTGATGGCTTCCCGGCGCTTGCTGATTTGCTCAATCTTGGCCTGCTCTGCACTGAGCAAGGCAGCCTTTTCTGCCTGCTCGCGGGTCACCCTCTGCAACTGCTGCTGGGCCAGGTGACGTTGCTGCTCCAATTCCTTGAGCTGCTGCGCCAGCGCTGCCAGCGATTGTTCCAGCTGCGCACAGCGCTGCTCGGTGGCCTGCATTGCCTCCACCAGCAGTTCCAGTTCCTGTTGCCTGGCAATAACCCCGCTGGTTTCCTCGGCCTCATTGTTAACCCGCACCCAGTTGGCACCTACCCAGATACCATCCGCTGTAATGAGGGACTGGTGTGCCTGCAGGCTGCTGCGACGCTGTAGTGCCGCAGACAGGTCAGTAGCCACCAGCACATCGCCCAGTAGTGCCTGGATATTGTCAACACCGCTCACCTTGGCGGCAAGGCTATCCGGCGGCCCGGCACTGGCTGCTGCTTGCTGGTCTACCAGCATCAGCTTGCCGCGGGGCGCCCGCGCCAGGTCTGCCTCCAGCTGATCAATCTGTTCAACACAAACCGCGCGCAGGCTGTCGCCCAGCACAGTTTCCACGGCGCGCTGCCACTGGGGCTCGACCTGGATCTGCTCAAGCAGACGCGGTCGCGAGTCTAATTGCCGCTCTGACAACCAGTCCTCTACTGCGTCGCCGGCACCCGCTGCCGCCTGTTGCAATGCTTCCAGCGATGCCTGTCGACCACGCTGAACCTGTAATTCTCCGCGCGCGCTGTCCAGCTTTGCCGATAACTGGTCGCGCTGATCCCTGGCTTCATTGACCTGGTCCAGTAGTTCCGTACCACGATTCTGTTGCTCGGCCATACCCAGCTCCAGCTCGGCGATAGTTTCGCCCAGTTGCTCGCATACCTCGTCAGCAGGACCGGCAGAGAGGCCTTCCTTTTCCTGTTCCAGGCTGGAAATACGCTGTTGAGTGCGCTGCAGCGCCTGTTCCAGGTGTTGAATGCGAGACTGTTGTACCTCGGCCTGCTGGCGCGGCTGGGCGGCGTGCTGGTTGAAGTCATCCCAGCCCTGTTGCCAGCTGTGCATACCCTCCTCAGCCTGTACCAGTGTCTCGGCGGATTCCTTTTCGGCCGCCAACAACTGTTCCAACCGGGGAGATACGTTTGCCAATTCCGTCTGCCACTGCTGCTGTTTGTCGCGGTCTTCGCGCAGATGACTCTGGGTCTGTTCAAAGCTCAACTCGGTCTGGCTCAGGTCTTCGATTAACTGCCGGCCGCGTTCTTGCTGGTGCTTGATGGTCTGTTCGATGCGGGCGACTTCAGAGCCCAGACTGTAGTAACGCGCCTGCACCTCGTTGAATTCGTCGCTGGCCTCGGTATGAGTAACACGCAGCTCCTCTATACGCGCATCCACCTGGCGGTGTTCGGCAATGACACTTTCCAGCTTGATGTCCAGCTCACCAATATTGTGTTTGGATTGCTTGATGCGCTCCTCATAATCGCGCCACTGCAAGGTCTGCAGCTGCGCCTTAAGAGCGCGCTCTTCCCGCTTGAATTCAGCGTACTTTTCTGCCGCCTGGGACTGCCTTTGCAGGTGCTGCAATTGGCGTTCCAGCTCGTCGCGAATATCGGTCAGTCGCTCGAGGTTCTCCAGCGTCCGGCGCATGCGACTTTCGGTTTCCTTGCGGCGCTCCTTGTACTTGGAGATACCCGCCGCTTCTTCAATAAATATGCGCAGCTCTTCCGGCCTGGACTCGATCAGGCGCGAGATCATGCCCTGTTCGATGATGGCGTAACTGCGTGGGCCCAGCCCGGTACCGAGGAAGATGTCAGTAATATCCCGACGCCGGCACTTGCCGCCGTTGAGAAAGTATTCAGACTGCCCATCGCGGGTCACCTGCCGCTTGATGGATATTTCTGCGTAGCCAGCGTACTCGCCACCAATCTTGCCATCGCTGTTATCAAAATTCAGCTCAATGGTGGCCTGCCCGACCGGCTGTCGGTTGACTGCGCCATTGAAAATGACGTCAGCCATGTTCTCGCCGCGCAAATTTTTGGCTGAGCTTTCGCCCATAACCCAGCGTACGGCATCAATTATATTGGATTTACCACAGCCGTTGGGACCGACCACAGCACACATATTGCTGGGAAAATGAACGGTGGTTGGGTCGACAAACGACTTGAACCCAGCCAGCTTTATTGACTTTAATCTCATATGGCCTTAAGAAACACTTTTAACTCTTTGATTTTATTATCTTTACCTGATTTAGACAAGTGTATAGCGCCCATCACAACCACAATATGTAGGGGTCTAGTTTACCCTGACAGCACTATACATGGGAGTGGCAATAGAGGGTTTTTTGCAGTTTTTTGAACCCGGTCACTCAGTTGGCAAGCGGCTCAAGCAGCAGCCGGTGAACCTGCTCACTGGTGTCGGGCTTTAACGCGCTCAGCTCGCCCTGCAGGGTGGCAAATTCCTCGCCGGGCTGGCCGCCGGGCGTGACCCGCGCCACGATGGTGACCTGCGCCAATTGCGAGATTAGCTGCCCCGCCATGGAATTGCTGTCATCCAGGCGCAGGGTGATCGGTAACTCAGCGACCGTCAGGCGCTGTACGGCAACCGGCATGCGCGTCTGCAGAGCCGGATTGCGGGCAAACAAAAATACCGTATCGGTGGGTGCCGCCTCACTGCCAGCCGCCAACTCCAGTCGCACTGAAATACCGGCGCTGTTGTCTACCGCCGCCGGCGCGGCTGGCGCAGCGTGTGGATTGGCAGCGACATCGACGCCAGCCAACGCACCCTCGGCCCGGGCGATAACACCGGCAATCATCTGTGCTGATGAAGAATCCGGGTCTTCCATTACCAATAGGCGCCGCCAATAGCTGATGGCGGCCTGGTACTGTCCTTTTTCGTAGGACGCCATGCCCAGCAAACCCAGTGCAGTGCGCTGGTGCGGGTCGACACTGAGTGCCCGCTCCGCCAGCAGCTGGCTATCGTCATCCAACTCCCGATCGGCTGCCAGGTAGCTGGCCTGTGCCGCCAGCGCCAGTGCCGATGCGTCGCCGGGGACCTGTTGTGCCAGCTTTACATAGAGGGTCCTGGCGCGACCGTAGTCGCCAGCATTCATGTAGAAACGACCCAGCATGGCCTGATAATGCAGGTTATCGGGGCGCTGACCGGCCCGCTCTTCAACCATCAGCATCAGCGCGCGGTAGTCCTCTTCACTGCTGTCGCCGGTAAAACCCTCCAGTGTGCGTGCCAGCTGCACATCGGGGGCCGCTCCCAGCTGCCAATACATGACTGCCACCAGCAGCGCCAGTGGCAGCAGTAGCGCCAGCGCCAGCGTAACGGGACTGCTATCCTGACGCTCCGCAGCTGCATCGCTGCTGCCAGCGGCGTCCTCCAGCATGCGCAACTGGGCGTCCCTTAGTAAATCCCCATCATCCGCGCCGATATCAACGGACAACTCAAGCTTGCGCCGCTCAAACCAGTCGCGGTTCGAGTCCGCCTGGTTACCGACCTTGCGCGCCCGCAGAAAAACTGTCGGAAATAGCAAAAATACAGCGGCCAATCCAAGCAGCAACGCGCTGCCCGCCCAAAACTCTATCACTCGCGATCCTCGCCCAGTAAATCATCCAAACGGCGCTGCTCTGCCTCGGTCAAGACTGTCGCTGCCATGGCCTGTGCCCTGCCGCCACGCAGGGTCGCCATCAATATCCACAGTGCCAACCCCAGCAGGATCACGGGCGCCAGCCACAGCACCATGGTCACTTTACTCCAGCGTGGTCGGTACATGACAAACTCACCGTAGCGCTGCACCATGTAATCGACAATCTCCTCATCACTGCGCCCTTCGTGTAATTGCGCATAGAGCTGCTCCCTGAGGTCGTGGGCAATAGGCGCGTTGGAATCGGCTATATTCTGGTTCTGGCACTTGGGACAACGCAGCTCTGCACTGAGCTGCTGGTAGCGCGCACGCAGTTGCTCATCCGCAAACTCGTGACTTTCGATCACCGCACTGGCCGCCGCGCTCAGCAGCATCAGTAGCGAGATGCCCAGCAATCTGTACAAGCAACTCATAGCCCGCTCTCGCGTTGTAATTCCAGCATGATGGGTTGCAGTACCTGCTGCCAGACCTGTTCATTCACTACCCCCACGTGGCGATAACGGATAATACCGCTGGCATCCACCACGTAGGTCTCCGGGGCACCATAGACACCCAGGTCCAGGCCCAGGCTGCCCTGGGCATCCACCAGGCTGAGCCGGTAGGGATCACCCAGCTGCTGCAACCAGCGCAGCGCGTCCGTGTCGTTGTCTTTGTAGTTAATGCCGTATACCGGCACCCCCTGTTGAGTCAACTGATTCAGATAGGGGTGCTCAACCCGGCAGGATACACACCAGGTGGCCCACACATTGAACAGGGCAACCTCGCCGATAACCCCGGCCCGGTCGATAATTCGCTGCTGTCCCAACACCGGCAAACTGAACTCGGGCAGCGGCTGATCAATCAACGCCGAGGGCATGGCACGGGGATCCAATTGCAGGCCGCGCAGCAAAAACCCAGCCAGTGCCAGGAACAGTACCAGTGGCAGTACAAGGATCAGGCGACGCCGTGGTGCACTGCGCTCGGAAGCGGCTTCAGGCGGTTCCACTGCTGACTCCCACGGCACTGTCTGTCGCTGTCACACGCGAGCGCCGGGTCCGGTAACGTCGGTCGGCCACGGTCAAAAACCCGCCCAGAGCCATGGCTATCGCTCCACCCCAGATCCAGCGTACAAAAGGCTTGTAGTGCAGGCGTATCGCCCAGGCACCATCGTCCAGGGGCTCACCCATGGCAATAAACAAATCCCTCCACAGCCCCGCATCAATGGCTGCTTCGGTCATGGTCTGGCCGGAGGCAAGGTAGCGACGCTTCTGCGCATTGAGTCGCGCTATGGGTGGTCCCCCGGCGCTGGTAGAAACAATGAAGCGCGCTTCATCGGCAATAAAATTGGGGCCCCTGACCTGCACAAGCTCGGCAAAATCAAAATGGTAACCGGCGATTTCATAGCTGTCTCCTGGCGACATTTTTACATCCCGCTCTATCGCATACTGACTGGTAAGCACCACCCCTACGGCAGCGACGGCAAAGCCAATATGAGCCAGTTGCATGCCGTAGTAACTCGGTGACAGGCGACGCAGGCCGGCCGCCACACTGCTGGCGTGGCGAACCCGGTAGACCAGGTCTCGCAACATGGACAACAGTACCCAGCTGGCCAGCACCACGACCAGGGCGGTCCAGATGTTAAAGCTGTCACCATAGACAAACGGGAAGACCAGCCCTGCGGCGACAGCCACCAGCGCTGGCACCAGCAATTCAGCCAACCAGCGCGAGCTGTTGTCCCGCTTCCAGCGCGACGTCGGCCCAATGCCCATAAACACCATCAACACCGCCATCAATGGCAAAAATACCGTGTTGAAATAGGGCGGCCCCACCGAGTACTTGCCCAGTTGCAATGCATCGGTAATGAGTGGAAACAGGGTGCCGAACAGCACGGTTAATGTCGCCACCAGGAACACCACATTGTTGAGCAGCAGCAGGCTCTCCCGGGATATCCAGGCAAAGCCAATGCGACTCTGCACCGCCGGTGCCCGAAACGCGTACAGCGTGAGCGAGCCGCCTATCACCACGCCCAGGAAAATCAGGATGAATATGCCGCGGGCCGGGTCCGTGGCAAAAGCGTGCACCGAGGTCAGCACCCCGGAGCGCACCAGGAATGTACCCAGCAGGCTCAGTGAAAACGTAAATATCGCCAATAACACGGTCCAGCTGCGAAACAGGCCGCGCTTTTCAGTGACGGCCAGGCTGTGTACCAGCGCCGTACCGGCCAGCCAAGGCATAAACGACGCATTTTCCACCGGGTCCCAAAACCACCAACCGCCCCAGCCCAGTTCGTAATAGGCCCACCAGCTGCCCAGCATAATTCCCACTGACAGGAAGGCCCAGGCCACATTGGTCCAGGGTCGCGACCAGCGCGCCCAGGATGCGTCCAGCCGGCCGCCCATCAAGGCGGTAACAGCGAAGGCGAAGGCCACCGAAAACCCCACATAGCCCATGTACAGCAAGGGCGGGTGAATTATCAGGCCCGGATCCTGTAGCAGTGGATTGAGGTCAGCACCATCGGCCGGAACACCCGGCAACAGGCGCTCGAAGGGATTGGAGGTAAGCAGCGAAAACAGCAGGAAGCCCACCGCGATCAGGCCCATCACCGATAACACCCTGGCCAGTACCTGCAGGGGCAGCTGGGTGCTGAACAGGGCTACCGCTGCTGTCCACAAGCTTAGTATTTGCACCCACAACAACAGCGATCCCTCGTGATTGCCCCACAGGGCTGAGAACTTTAAGATCGTGGGCATCTGGCTGTTGGAGTGGCTGGCAACCAGTGCCACTGAAAAATCGTCGTTTACGAAGGCGTAGCCCAGGCAGGCAAAACTGATCGAGACAAAAACCAGCAAACCGATGGCCAGTGCCGGTGCCAGCGCCATAGCGGTTCTGTCGTTGCGAAATGAGCCCCACAGGGGTATGCACGCCAACAGCAGTGCCAGGCCCAACGCCACGGTGAGTGAAAAATGTCCAAATTCAGGTATCAATAGCCCGCTCCGCTAACGCCAGGCTGGTAGTTTTCGCCCAGCATTTCTGCCACCTCCGGTGGCATGTAATTTTCATCGTGTTTGGCCAGCACCTCGGATGCCTGCAAGACGCCGTAGGCATCCAGCTTACCAGCGGCAACCACACCCTGCCCCTCGGCAAACAGGTCTGGCAAAATGCCCTTGTAAACGACGGTTACCGTGGCCTTGTAGTCGGTAACATCGAAGCTGGTTTTCAGACCGTCACCAATACGCTTGACGCTGCCCTCCACCACCATGCCACCGAGTCTGATCGGCTGGCCGATGGGAGCTTTGCCGGCGACGATATCCTCCGGCGGAAAGAACAGGTTGATATTGCCGCGCAGGCCATAGGCCACCAGGCCAATGGCAAGGCTGGAAAAAATTACGATAAAAGTAACCATCATCAGCCGCTGTTTACGAACCGGATGCATGAGCGCCCTCCTGTTGTTGTGTCTGTTGCTGCTGACGCAGTCGTTCATCGCGCCGCAGCGCTGCCCGCTGCTCTACCATAAGTCGCCGGCTGCCCATGACTGGCACCAGCAACAACCAGGCCGTCACCAGCACGGTAAGCAGCGCCACCGCCCACACATAGGGTCCGTGTCCACCCATCTCCCAGGCGGCGGTCATGGAATCAAACTGCATCTGCCTTGCCTCCCGTAATCAACTGCCTGACCCAGTTGGTACTGGCTTCCCGCCGTAATATTTCCCGCCGCATGTTAAGCATCAGCGCGCAGGCAAACAGGCAATAGAACGCCAGTATCATCAGCAGCAACGGATTGAGCATATCGCTGTGCATGGTGGATTCCCCGGTAAACTTGATAGTGGCCGGTTGGTGCAGGCTGTACCACCAGTCGACTGACTTGTAGATGATGGGAATATTGACCGTACCCACCAGGCTTAAAACGGCGCAGGCCTTGGCGGCTGCCGTCTCGTTTTCATAGGCCTGGTAAAGCGCTATAACTCCCAGGTAGAGAAAAAACAGTACCAGCATTGAGGTCACCCTGGCATCCCATACCCACCAGGTACCCCAGGTCGGCTTACCCCAGATGGCACCACTGACCAGGCCCAGGAATGTCAGCGCCGCGCCAATAGGTGCACAGCTTTTCATGGCCACATCGGCCATTTTCATTTTCCAGATTAAGCTTACCGCACCGGCCGTGGCCATGACGTAATAACCTGCCAGCGCGACGATAGCCGCTGGCACATGAAAATAAATTATCCTGAAACTATTGCCCTGGCGAAAATCCGCCGGCGCATACAGCAGGCCCCAGGTAATACCCACCGCCAACAGGACCAGGGTCAGGGGCAGGAGCCATTGCAGAATTTTGCCGGAGATCCGATAGAGCCAGGGCGGCGAGCCCAATTTATGAAAGAAAGACCACATTATAGGTAAGCATTAATTACAGAGCGGTGATTATAGCGGGGTTGCCGGTACAAATCCTAACCTGCATCAACAGAAATGCGCAGGCCGGCGGCAATTGCAAAGGGGGCCAGGGCGATCGCCAGCGATAACATGCCGGCCAGTAATAATAGCTGTGGGCTCGGGTCGCCACCCTGCGCCGCAAACTGCACCGCCCCGGAGCCGAAAATCAATACCGGCACGTACAGCGGCAGGATGATCAGCGAGATCAACATACCACCGCGCTTGAGGCTGACGGTCAATGCCGCGCCAATGCTGCCGACCAGGCTTAACAGCGCGGTACCCAGCGCCATGCTTGCCACCAGCGCCCCCATGGCCTCGCCCGGCAGTTGCAGCATCAATGCAAAAACCGGCGACAACAGGGTTAACGGCAAGCCGGTAATCAGCCAGTGGCCCAGTACGTAACTCAGGGACGACAAAAACAGCGGGTGTGGAGACAATAGTAATTGCTCCAGCGAACCGTCGTCGTAATCGCTGCGAAACAAGGTTTCCGCCGCCATCAGCGTCGCCAGCAGGGCCACGATCCACAAAATACCCGGTGCAAACTGGCGTAACTGTGCAGGGTCTGGCCCAATACCCAGCGGAAACAACGCCACCACCAACAAAAAGAACAGCACGGGATTGAGAAACTCAGCCGGGCGCCGAAAGGCCAGCCGCAATTGCCTGCGCAAACTCGCCCACAAAAAGCGGCTCATGGCGACTCTCCCAGTTGCAGGCGCCGCAGCGGATAGTCCAGTGGCAAATCCTGGTGCGAGGCCATGATCACCGCCGCACCGGCCTGCACCCGCGCCACCAGGGTCTGGGTCAACGCTTTGACACCCTCCTTGTCAATGGCGGTAAACGGTTCATCCAGCAACCACAGATCGTCCCGGCTCAAGTAGAGCCGCGCCAGGTTAACGCGGCGCTGCTGGCCGGCCGACATGTGCTGGCACAGGACATCTTCATAGCCGTACAGGCCCACCTGTTCCAGCGCGGCATCAATGCCCTCATGTGGCACCCGATGGCTATCGCAATACCAGGCCAGGTTCTCGCGTGCTGTCAGCAACTGTTTGACGCCAGCTTTATGTCCCAGGAATAGCAGTTGGTCACTGTGGCGTTGGATGTCGCCACTCAAGCCAATGGTCGACAAACCCGCCAGGCTGCGTAACAAGGTGGTCTTGCCGGCGCCATTGGCCCCTTCCACCAGCACCAGTTCACCAGCGGCAACCTCCAGGTTCAGCTTGTGAACCAGTTGTCGCCCACCACGCTCAAGGCATAGTTCATGAGTGCTCAGCAGGATCTTGGTCATACTCAAATATTGACCACGTTAATAGCTGAAAAATGGAGATCCCGATCGATATCAATGTGCTGTCCGGCGGCACTGAGCGAGCTGAAATCAAACAGCTTGCTGTCGGCCAGTTGGGAAGGTGCAATATTGCGAATGGCTCGAAAAATTGTCTCGGTGCGCCCTGGATACTCTCGCTCCCAACCGGCCAGCATGCGTTTGATCTGGACCCGTTGCAGGTTCTCCTGGGAGCCACACAGGTTGCAGGGAATAATGGGGAAGTCTTTGTAGTGTGCGTAGGCGGCCAGGTCACTCTCTTTACTGTAGGCCATGGGCCTGATGACCACGTTGGCGCCGTCATCACTCAACAGCTTGGGCGGCATGGCCTTGAGCTTGCCATTGAAGAACATATTGAGGAACAGGGTCTCGACGATGTCGTCGCGGTGATGTCCCAGGGCAATCTTGTTGGCGCCAATTTCCTGGGCAAAACCGTACAGGCTGCCACGGCGCAGGCGCGAGCACAGTCCGCAGGTGGTTTTCCCCTCGGGTATCACAGCCTTGACGATACTGTAGGTATCCTTCTCAAGAATATAGTAGGGCAGCCCCAACCGCTCCAGGTAGTTGGGCAGTACATCTTCAGGAAAGCCCGGTTGTTTCTGGTCCAGGTTTACCGCGATCAGTTCAAAGGACACCGGCGCATTGCGCTGCAGGCTGATCAATACGTCCAGCATGGCGTAGGAGTCCTTGCCGCCAGACAGGCACACCATCACCCGGTCACCCGCCTCGATCATATTGTAATCGGCGATAGCGTTGCCCGCGTTGCGACGCAGTCGCTTCTGCAACTTGTTGAACCCGGTTTTTTCCTTTTTTGACAGTTCTCGCACCGTCTTCCCTATTCAATAACCTCTGCGGCTGCGAATTCTACGCGAGTAGCTTTTAAAGCGCGAGCACACTAGAATGTGCGCCCCTTAAACGCTGACCATTTCAAATCCCAGAATCGAGGATATTCACCATGAAAGCACCCGTTCGAGTCACGGTTACTGGCGCCGCCGGCCAAATCGGCTACGCTCTTTTGTTCCGCATCGCCTCTGGCGCCATGCTGGGAGATGACCAGCCGGTTATCCTGCAATTGCTGGACATTGCCCCGGCCATGGAAGCACTGGACGGCGTGCGCATGGAACTGGAAGACTGTGCCTTTCCACTGTTGGCTGGCGTGGTCTGCACCGATGACCCGGACGCGGGTTTCAAAGACAGCGACTACGCACTGTTGGTAGGCGCACGTCCGCGCGGTCCCGGCATGGAGCGCAAGGATTTGCTGGAAGCCAATGCCGCCATCTTCTCGGTGCAGGGCAAGGCCATTGATACCAACGCCAGCAAGAATATCAAGGTATTGGTAGTGGGCAACCCGGCCAATACCAATGCGCTGATCGCCCAGCGCAATGCACCGGGCATCGACCCGCGCAATTTCACTGCCATGACTCGCCTGGATCACAACCGCGCCATGACCCAGATCGCCCTGAAAACCGGCACCAGTGTTAATGATGTCACCAACATGACCATCTGGGGCAACCACTCAGCCACCCAGTACCCGGACCTGTTCAATGCCAAAGTTAATGGCGAATCGGCCATCTCACTGGTGAGCCAGGAGTGGCTGGAGAACGATTTTATTCCTACCGTACAACAGCGCGGTGCCGTCATTATCGCCGCCCGCGGTGCATCCTCTGCTGCCTCTGCTGCCAACGCCGCCATCGGCCACATGCGCTCCTGGGCGCTGGGCACCGACGGTGACGACTGGGTTTCCATGGCTGTTTACTCGGATGGTTCCTACGGCATCGCCGAGGGTCTGATTTACTCTTTCCCCTGCCGCTGCAGCAATGGCGAATGGTCCATTGTGCAGGACATCGAGGTCGGTGAGTTCAGCCAGGCCAAGATGACTGCTACCGAGCAGGAACTCAGCGAAGAGCGCGACGCTGTTCAGCACTTGCTGCCCTAGGACTGCCTGCGACCATGACCGAAGCCCAACAGAAGAACTACCACCACGGCAACTTGCGCAACGAGTTGCTGGATACCGCCGAGGCGCACCTGGCCGACAGCGGCATGGACGAGTTGAGCTTGCGGGCGCTGGCACGCGCGGTTGGGGTATCCCAGACCGCGCCCTACCGACACTTCAATGATAAAAGCGAGCTGCTGGCAGCGCTGGCAGTGCGCGGCTATCACAAGCTGTTGGAAGAACTGGAAGCGGCCGGCCGTCGCGCCGGCGCCAGCCCGGTTGAGCAAATGCATGCCTTTGCCCACAGCTATGTCAATTACGCCATTTCACATCCGGACCTGTTCAAACTCATGTTCGGTCCGGCCCTGCAACCTCTGCAAGAACACCCGGAGTTACACACCGCCAGTCGCAATACCTACGAACTGGTCAGACAGATTATGCGCCGCGGTATCGACCAGGGTATTTTCCGCGATGAAGACGACCACTACATGGCCAACGCCGGCTGGTCGGGTATTCACGGTCTGGCTATCCTGAAACTCGACACTCCGCAGTTGTTTGAACGCCACATCGACCTGCAGCGCCAGATTGACCTGAACGTGCGGGTTTTTATCACCGGTATCCGGATTTAAATTTCCCTCAACACCAGCAGCGGCGGTGTCGACACTACCCGTCGACAATTCCACACACCCAATCCACCGATCATCAGTACGGCCACTACGGGCCCTACCAACCACAACACCGGGTGTGGCGTGTAATCCATGGCCAGCACCTGGGTCTGCAGTATATAGACCGCTATTTCTGCCCCCACCGTGGCCAGCACCCCGGAGAACAAACCCAACACGGCGAATTCAATCACCAAAGCACCCAGGATCAGGCTGCGACTGGCACCGAGGGCGCGCAGTATGGCCCCTTCATACAGGCGTGAATCAACACTGGCCTGCACACCGGCGATCAGCACCAGGCCACCGGCGGCGAGAATCACCGCCAGCACCAGTTCTATCGCCACTGACACCTGGTCAATAATGCCGCGAATCTGGGCAATCACCACATCCATTTCAATCACCGACACAGTGGGGAAACTACGGATAAAATCATTGAGAAAGCGCTTGTCAGATGAGTCCAGGTGAAAACTGGTCATAAAGGTAGCCGGGTAACCCTGCAGCACCGCCGGCGGAAACACCATAAAGAAATTGGGCTGCATACTCTGCCAGTCCACCCGGCGAATACTGGCCACGGTAACCTCCAGCGGCTGCGAACCGATCATGTAACGCACCGAATCTCCCACCTGCAACTGCATGCGCTCAGCCATGCCCTCCTCAATGGAAACCCATGCTTCGCTGGTTTCCGACGGCCACCACTGCCCCGCCAGCAATTGGTTGTCCGGCGGCAGCTGCGCCGACCAGGTCAAATTGGTTTCCCGTTCGCGACGCCCCTGCTCCGGATCATCACTGCGGCCCAGCGCCTCTCCATTGATATGGGTAATGCGACCGCGGATCATTGGGTACAGGGGCTGCGCCAGCACTGCTTTGCGATTGAGGGATTCACGCACCGCGTTGACTTCCGCGGGCGCTATATTGACCAGGAAGTGGTTGGGCGTGCCCTCGGGCAGTTGCATTTGCCACTCTTCGATCAGGCTGGTACGCACCAGCAGCAGAATCAACAGCAACATGATAGTCAGGGAAAAGATCACTACCTGCAAGGTGTTGGTGCCACCGCGCCGCTGCAAGCCAGCCAATGCCAGGCGCCAGATACTGCCGGCGCGCATGCCAGCCAGGCGACCACCGCGCAACATCAACAGCGCCACTGCCGCGGCCATGCTCGACGATGCCACCAGCCCGGCCAGTACTGCCAGCGTTAAGCTCAGATCGCCGCTGTACCACAGCATCAGTAACATAACGGCCCCAAGACCTATGACATTATCCAATACCGTGCGCCGCGTCTCGTTGGGTAAATCGCGCCGCAGTACTCGCAATGGCGCCACGTGGCGCAGTCTCGCCAGCGGCGGCCAGGCAAAACTCAGCAGGCATACCATGGCCGTGACGGCACCCATCAGGTACGGCCTGGGGCCAGACGGGGCCGGTGTCATCGGCAGGGCATCGCTGAACAATGCAAAAAACACCGCCTGCATCGACCAGCCCAGGGCCACACCCAGGCTGGTGGCTATCACCCCGATCAACAACAAACTGGTGCCATAAATTCGATTGATAGCGGCAGAATCTGCACCCAGGCTTTTCATAATAGCCACATAATCATAGTGCCGCTCGGCGAAACGTCGCGCCCCCAGCGATATGGCCACACCGGCCAATACCACACCCAGGCTGCCAGCCAGCAGCAAAAAGCTCTCGGCCCGATCCAGTGCACTGCCAATACCGCGCTGGCTGTTATTCACATCGAGCAAGCGCTGGCCGGCTTCCAGGCGCGGCTCCAACCACTGCCCATAGTCCTCCAGTACCTCCGGCTCTCCCGCCAACAGCAGGCGGTATTCCACCCGGCTGCCCGGTTGCACAACGCCGGTGGCCGGAATGTCATCCAGGTGCATCAGCACCCGTGGACCGTAGCCGAAAAAACCGCTGGCCCGGTCCGGTTCACTGCGCACCGCCGCGCTTACAGTAAAATCGGCATCGCCAATGGTCACCTGCCCGCCCACCTCAACATCAAGCAACGGAAACAGGCGCGAATCCAGCCACACGTTACCGACGGACGGACCACTGTTGCGCAACCGGGTATCGCCAAAAGGTTCAGCGCTCATCATTAACTCCCCCCGCAGCGGGTAGGCATCGCTGACCGCCTTGACGGAGGCAAGGTACATATCCTCTTCACCGGCGAAGACCATGGAGGGGAACGTGAGGGTTTGGGCGGTACTTAATCCCAGCACACCGGCGTGCTCAAGCCAGTCACCTGGCTGTTGCCCGGAGCCGGCGACGACACTGTCAGCAGCGAGAAACCGATGACTCTCCTGCTCAAGGCTATTTTGCAAGCGGGTGGTAAACGCGCTGATACCAGAAACAATTGCCACTGCAATTACCAGTGCCGCCAGCAATACGCCCAACTCGCCGCCACGCCAGTCACGCAACAACATGCGAAATGCGATCATGCCTCAGTCCTCCCCAACCATGGCGCCCGCATCCAGGAATATGCGGCGATCACAACGGTCGGCCAGTCGCTGCTCGTGGGTAACCAACACCAGGGTCGTACCCTGTTCGCGGTTCATTTCAAACAACAGGTCGATGACATGGGCGCCGGTGGCCGTATCGAGGTTGCCGGTTGGCTCATCGGCAAACAGTATGGCGGGCTCAGCGGCGAAAGCCCGCGCAATGGCTACCCTTTGTTGTTCGCCACCAGACAGTTGGTTGGGATAATGATCAAAACGTTCGGCCAGGCCCACCCGCTGCAAAAAATGACTGGCGCGGCCCAGTGGGTCGGCACTACCGTGCAATTCCAGCGGCAACATGACGTTTTCCAGCGCCGTCAGGCTGGGCAACAACTGGAAGGACTGAAACACAAAGCCCACTTTCTCGGCGCGCAACCTGGCCCGCTCATCCTCATCCAGGGCGCCCAGTTCAACCCCGTCTATCCACACCTTGCCAGAAGTGGCTTCATCGAGCCCCGCCAGCAGCCCCAGCAGGGTCGATTTGCCGGAACCGGAAGCGCCGACGATGGCCACCGATTCATGCGCCTTGATTTCGATGTCGATACCTTTCAGTATTTCCAATTCCCCATTGGCCAGGGGCACCCGTTTCAGGAGTTGTTCTGTTTTGATCATGAATACACGTAATCCCTTGAGGTCCTTGTTGTTGTGCCTGAGCCTGTTGGCTGGCTTGTCGGGCGGCGCTACCGCATTGGCCCAAACCGAAGCCGCTGACAAGCCATTCACAACCACGGCGACGGTACTGATACTCGGCGATAGTATCAGCGCTGCCTATGGCATGTCTCTAGAGGAAGGATGGGTTGCCCTGCTGGCGCGGCAGCTTGAACAATCACCCGCACCACACCTGGTGGTCAACGCCAGCATCAGTGGAGAAACCAGCGCCGGGGCGGCGGCTCGCCTGCCCGCCCTGTTGCGGCAACACCGACCCGACGTGGTGGTGATAGAGCTGGGTGGCAATGACGGTCTGCGCGGCTACCCGATCAAACGGTTGCGGGAAAACCTGCGCAACATGGTGACACTTTCACAACAGGCCGGGGCAGCGGTGCTGATTTTAGGCATGGAGATTCCACCCAATTACGGCAGCCGCTATACCAAACAGTTTCGCGACAGCTTCGCCACTGTTGCCGCACAAACTGACAGCGCCCTGACTCCGTTCATGTTGGCCGGCATCGCCACCGATCCCGAGCTCATGCAGGCCGATGGTATTCATCCCAGGCCGCAGGCACAGCAGCAGTTGCTGGACAATGTATGGCCGGCGCTGGCAGCCCTGCTGTAGAGACTACAGAGACAGCTCTATCTGACCACGTATCTCCACACGGTCGCCCTTGAGTTCACACCACAGGTCACCACCGCGAGCCGACACCTGCCTGGCCCACAGTGGCACCAGCGCACAATGCGCGGAGCCGGTAACCGGGTCTTCATCGACTCTGACCTGCGGCCCGAAAAAGGCTGTTTCTGACAAGTTATTCCCGGCTGCTATGGCCTGCATTATTGCCGTGGGCAACCACTCGGACAAGGGTACGATGGCGGCGGGATTGCCACCAAATTGCTCGCTGGTAAACGCGCTTACCTGGTATTGATCTAACTTCATGGTGCTGCCTCTGTCTATGGGTTCTACCTACTTATTCTGACCGTGATGCTCTATAGTTCCAACAATTGGCAATGTGAATATTATGGATCGCGAGCAAACAGAGCTTCAGCACCGGGTATATAAGGTAATTTTCGGTACCGATGCCGGTGCCGGGCGCAATTTTGACATCGCTCTCATCCTGGTAATCCTGATGAGCGTGGTCGTGGTATTGCTGGATTCCCTGCCCGATTCCCACGCCCTGCACGGCCCCTTTTATTTGCATCTGGAGTGGGCCTTCACACTAGTTTTCACCATTGAGTATGCACTGCGTATCTGGTGCTCGCCCAACCGCAAAAGCTACCTCCTCAGCGGCTTCGGTATCGTCGATCTACTGGCAATTTTGCCCACCTATATCGCGTTTGTCTTCCCCGCCGCAGGCTCCCTGCTATTGATACGCCTGATTCGGATATTGCGCATATTCAGGATACTGCGGTTGTTACAGTTTTACCGGGAGGCCAATGTACTGGCCCGGTCGATGTCCAATGCCCGGCGCAAAATATTCGTATTCTTTTCCGCCATGCTGATTATCACCACCATTTTTGGTTGCCTGATGTATGTGCTCGAAGGAGCGACCAATGGTTTTTCCAGCATCCCCCAAAGCATTTACTGGGCCGTCGTCACCATCACCACGGTGGGCTACGGTGACGTGGTGCCGCATACCCCACTCGGCCAGGCAGTTGCCTCGGTGGGCATGCTCATCGGTTATGCCATTATCGCCATACCCACTGGCATTATTACCGCCGAACTGGCACTGGAAATGAGCCGGGAGAAATCACGTATCAACTGCAACAACTGTGAACGCAGCGGTCACGATGCCGACGCGACCCACTGCAAATATTGCGGCACCGAGTTGTGACGCCACTATACGACTAACGCAAGTACTGGGCTGAATGTTTTGGCCCGGCGCCCTTTCTGCCTATGTCCCGCACCGAGATGGATGAGCTGGGTTGGGACAGCTGTGACATCATCATCGTCACCGGTGATGCCTACGTAGACCACCCCAGCTTTGGCATGGCGATTGTCGGCCGGGTGCTGGAAGCGCAGGGTTTTCGGGTAGGAATTATCGCCCAGCCACAATGGGACAGTGCTGAGCCCTATAAAGTCCTGGGCCAGCCCAATCTGTTTTTTGGTATCGCCGCCGGCAATATGGATTCGATGATTAATCGTTATACCGCCGATCGAAAATACCGCAACGACGACGCTTATACGCCGGGCAACATCGGCGACAAACGCCCTGATCGTGCGGTTATCGTCTATAGCCAGCGCGTGCGCGAGGCTTACAAGGATGTACCTATAATAGTCGGGTCAATTGAAGCCAGCCTGCGCCGCATCGCTCATTACGATTACTGGAGCGACAAGGTCAGGCGATCTATATTGCTGGATACTCGTGCTGACTTATTGCTGTACGGTAATGCCGAAAGAGCCATCATCGATGTCGCCCACAGGTTAGCGGAGGGTGAAGACATACACCAGATCCAGGACTTGCGCGGTACGGCATTTGTCAGGAAGCGGGTACCCGATGACTGGCAGGTCATCGACTCCAGCGACGTCGACGTGATCGGCCCGGTACAGGCCCATCCCGACCCCTACGCCATGAAAACCGGCAAGACCGGCCGCCCGCCAGAAACTGAAGCAGAAGCAGATGTGCAGGTGGTAAGCCTGGTGCCGCGCCAACACACATCACAATTGAAAGAAAACACGGTTATTCGCATCCCCTCTTATGAACAGGTAAAAGACGATGCCGTGCTGTACGCGCACGCCTCACGAATACTGCACAAGGAGACCAATCCCGGCAACGCCAGGCCGCTGGTGCAGGCCCACGGCGATCGGGAGGTGTGGCTCAACCCGCCGCCGATACCACTGTCTACCGATGAGATGGACTGGGTCTTCGAACTGCCCTACCGGCGCCTGCCACACCCCAGTTATGGTGATGCAAAAATACCCGCCTACGACATGATCAAGTTCTCGGTCAATATCATGCGAGGCTGTTTCGGCGGTTGCACTTTTTGTTCTATTACCGAGCACGAAGGACGCATTATCCAGAATCGATCCAAGGATTCGATACTGCGCGAGGTAGAAAATATTCGCGATTTAACGCCGGGCTTTACCGGCGTGATTTCCGACCTGGGTGGACCTACCGCCAATATGTGGAGGCTGGCCTGCAAGACCAAAGAAATTGAGAGCAGTTGCCGCAAACTTAGCTGCGTATTTCCCGGCATCTGCAAAAACCTCAAGACCGATCAAATGCCGCTGGTAGAACTGTATCGCGAAGCCCGTGAATTGCCCGGTATTAAAAAGGTACTGATTGCCTCCGGTTTGCGCTATGACATTGCCGTTCGCACACCGGCCTATGTGAAGGAGTTGGTCACCCACCACGTCGGTGGCTACCTGAAAATAGCGCCGGAGCACACTGAAGACGGGCCACTCAATAAAATGATGAAACCCGGTATCGGCACTTATGACAAATTTCAAACCATGTTTGAGAAGTACTCGCGCGAGGCTGGCAAAGAGCAGTACCTGATTCCCTATTTCATCGCCGCCCACCCCGGCACTACCGACAGCGATATGGCCAACCTCGCCCTGTGGTTAAAGAGCAACGGTTTTCGCGCCGACCAGGTACAGACTTTTTATCCATCGCCGATGGCCACCGCGACCGCCATGTACCACAGCGGCCACAATCCGCTGGCCCGGATAAGACGAGACAACGACGTCATGCCCAGCGTCAAGGGATTGCGCCAACGGCGCCTGCACAAGGCCTTTCTGCGTTATCACGACCCGGATAACTGGCCCATGTTGCGCAAGGCACTTAAAGCAATGGGGCGCGCCAACCTGATTGGCCACGGCAAACACCAGTTGATTCCGCCCGGCCCGGCGCACGGCAAGCGCAGTGGCAGAGACAAAACCGCGAGGGGAAAAACCTTTCGCACCCAACACACCGGCCTGCCCCACAATCCAAAACGCAGCCGCAGAAAATAATCACCCACACCCTTGAACATTCTCCAAGCGCCCTCATCTATATATGCACGGACGCTCAACCGAGGTTCGTAAACCTTATATTGCTTCTTTGGAGAATATGTAATGCGTACTACTTTAGATTTATCACCCCTATACCGTTCCGCCATTGGTTTCGACCGCATGGCGTCCTTGCTGAATTCTGCCGCGGTGGAAAACAAGCCCAGCTACCCGCCCTACAATGTAGAACTGGTCGAGGAAAACCGTTACCGCATCACCATGGCAGTGGCCGGCTTTGCCGAGTCTGAGCTGGAAATCACCAGCGAGCAGAACACCCTGTTGATCGCCGGTCGCCAGGAAGCAGAGACCGAGCGTCAGTACCTGTACCAGGGTATTGCTGGTCGCAATTTCGAGCGCAAGTTTCAACTCGCCGAGCATGTGCAGGTTGTCGATGCCAGGCTGGAAAATGGCCTGCTCCACGTGGAGCTGGAACGCCAGGTCCCCGAAGCCATGAAGCCGCGCAAGATTGACATCGTCAGCGGCCAGGACAAGCCGCTGCTTGATCAGGATGCAGCCTAGCCCCGAAGGGGCGCAGGCGGGGTCAGAGCCTAGGCTCTGACCCCTTTTCTATTGGTCGAATGAATTCGACCCTACAGACCCCATTCCTCATTGGCCGAATGAATTCAGCCCTACGGACCCCCCAATTACGTTAGAATACGCACCCCTTCAGCCCATGGAGTGCACCACGATGCGTACACTAGTCACTATCCTGTTATTGAACGCTGCATTTGTTGGCCACGTCTTCGCCCTGGAAATTGGCGAGCCCCTGCCAATACTTGAAATCGATTCGCGCGGCGAACTGTTGCTGACAGATGACAAATACAGTTACCAGGCCTGGCAGGTATCCAGTGAAATGGGCAAACCGCAGGTTATCCAGTACCTGGCCGGCAGAAAATCAGCCCGTGACCAGAGCAAGCCATTTACCGACCGCCTCGAGCAAGACCTCCCACCGGGCAGCGTCCACGTCACCACGGTAATCAACCTGGATGACGCCATGTGGGGAACCTCCGGTTTTGTGGTGAGTGAAGTCAAAAGCAGCAAGCGCAAGTACCCGATGTCAACCATCGTGCTCGATGAAGATGGACTGGGTCTGCAAACCTGGCAATTACAGAAAGGTGGCGCCAACATCCTGGTGCTAAGTGCCAACGGTACCGTGCTGTACATGAAACAGGGGGCGATGAGCGAAGGCGAGATCGAATCCACCCTGGAAATGATAAAGCTGGAGCTTGCTCCTTGAGTAAAAAGGCTCTCTATCCGCTGCTGGTGCTGTGCGTTGGCGCCGCATTGGCCGCGCTGCTAATGGTGACCAAACCGCCACCACCGGCCGATAACTATGAAGCAGCAGTAATTACTGTTCGAGTCATCACTGCCAGCAAGAGAGCTGAGCATCTTATCGTCCGGTCCCAGGGCACGGTGCAGCCACGTACTGAAAGCCAGCTTATTCCCGAAGTCTCCGGCAGAGTAGTATGGATGTCACCAGCGCTGATTACCGGTGGCACCTTCGAAAAAGATGCGACCCTGCTACGTATAGACAGCGCCGACTACAGCGATGCAGTTGAGAAAAGCAAAGCCGCACAAACCCGGGCACGGGTAGAACGCGAACACGCCGGTGACGAGTTCAAGCGTGTACAAAAATTGATTGCACAAAACCTCGCCAGCCAGTCGCAAGCGGATGAGGCGCGGCGGCGCTACCAGATCGCCGATGCCAACCTCAGTGAAGCCAACATTAATTTGCAACAGGCCCAACGCGATCTCTCGCGAACCGAAATCAAAGCCCCCTACAAGGGCATGGTGCGCGCTGAGCAGGTGGACCTGGGGCAGTTTGTCAGCCGCGGCAACATCATTGCCACCATTTATGCCGCCGACTACATGGAGGTGCGGCTACCGGTCTCATCCCGTCAATTGTCCTACCTGGATTTGATGCCAGGCGGGGTCCTGCCCAGCGATCCAGCCCCTGCCGTTGCCATTATCTCACAACTGGGTCAGACAAAATTTATCTGGCACGGCGAACTGGTTCGCGGCGAGGCAGAAGTAGATTCTCGCACGCGCATGTTCTATGGCGTGGCCCGCTTTCGCAATGAGCCCGGTGTCGGTGTGGCGCCGTTAATGGTCGGCTTGTTTGTGCAGGCGGAAATCCAGGGCCGCCTGGTGGAGAATGTTATTCGCCTGCCCCGCTCGGCCATGCGCGATGCCGACCAGGTATTGGTGGTCGATGCAGATGACCGCTTGCGCTTTCGCCAGGTTACTGTACTGCGTATAGAACACGACGAAGTACTGATTGTGAAGGGTCTGGAGGACGGCGAGCGCGTCTGTGTATCGCCCCTGCAAGCGGTTGTTGATGGCATGCGTGTACAAACTGTAGAGGCCTGATTGGCATGCACGCCCTGATCAAGTGGTTCGCCCACAATCCTGTCGCAGCCAACCTGCTGATGGGTATCCTGGTGGTAGCCGGCCTCATAACCCTGCCTACCATTCACCAGGAAGAGTTTCCCAATATTGATATCGATGCCATCTCCATTGTGGTGCCCTACCTGGGCGCCGCTCCCGCGGAAGTGGAAGAAGGTGTCTGCATTCGCATTGAGGAGGCTATACAGGGTTCGGAAGGAATTGACAGCATCAGGTCCAGCGCCTACGAGGGCAGCTGCCGCGTCGTGGTGGAACTGGTTACAGGTGTTGATAAGGGCAGTGTACTAAACGACATCAAAGGCAAGGTCGACGCCATTGACTCGTTCCCCCGGGAAACCGAAAAAGCCATCACCAACGAGATCACCATGACGGCTACCGTATTGCAGATCGCCATTTCCGGCAACGCTGATGAACGCACCCTGCACGTACTGGGGCAGCAGATGCGCGATGGCATCGCCAGCCTGCCCGGCGTGTCCCAGGTTGAATTACTCTATGCACGCCCCTACGAAATTTCCATCGAGGTCTCAGAACAAACCCTGCGCCGTTATGGCCTGACCCTGCAACAGGTTGGCGAGGCGGTGCGCGAGAACTCCATAGACATACCCGGTGGCTCCCTGCGTACAGAGGGTGGGGAAATATTGCTGCGCACCATGGGGCAGCGTTATCACGGTATCGAGTTTGAAAATATCGTGGTGCTGACCCGCAGCGATGGCACCACGCTTACCCTCGGTGAAATCGCCAACGTGGTCGATGGCTTCAAGGACACGGATCTTAGTGCTAACTTTGATGGTAACCCGGCGGTGATAGTCCGCGTCGGCCGGGTTGGCGATGAAGACATTATGGGCTTGGCCAGCCAGGTCAAGGACTACGTCAGCCGCATGCGCCAGCAAGTCCCACAAGGCATTCAACTGACAATTTGGAAAGATGAATCCCAGGATTTGGTGGACCGGCTGGAAGCCCTCACCAAGAATGCGCGCAGCGGCCTGATACTGGTACTTATCGTGTTGACCCTGTTCCTGCGTTTTCGGCTGGCGCTATGGGTTGCCGCCGGCATTCCGGTCGCCCTGCTGGGCACGATCGCCCTGTTTCCCATTTTCGATATTTCCATTAGCACCATCTCGGTGATGGCCTTCATCCTGGTGCTGGGCATCCTGGTAGACGATGCCATCGTTATCGGCGAGCGGGTTTACGCGCACGAACAACAGGGCAAACCACAGTTGCAGGCGGCGATAGACGGCGCCCAGGAAGTGTCTATTCCCGTAGTTTTCGGGGTGTTAACCACCATGGCCACATTTATCCCCATCATCAATATTCCCGGCAATATGGGCTCCTTTTTCAGTGTTATGGGCATCGCTGTCATCATCGCCCTGTTTTTCAGCATTATCGAATCACAGTTGATTCTTCCCTCGCACCTGGCCCATCGCAATGTCGAACGCAAAGCTCATAGCGGCCCGCCCATCATGCGGAAGTGGCTGGCACTGCAGGACACCATCAGTGGCAGCTTGCAAATCCTGGCCACAGACTACTACCTGCCAGCGGTGCGCCTGGCCATACAATGGCGCTACCTGACCCTGGCCATCGCCATCAGCATTCTGCTGATAACCGCCGCCATGCTGATGTCTGGTCGCATCATTTTCCAGTTTTTCCCCTCGGTACAGGGCGAGCGACTCTACGCCAGCCTGACCATGCCAGAGGGCACTCCCATAGAGCAAACCGAACAGGCTGTGCAACGCATGGCGGAAGCCGTTGAAAAACTGCGCATTGAGCTGGATGCGGAGCTGGCACCAGGCGAACCCAGCCGCATCAAGCATGTGCTGGCACTGGCGGGCAGCAATATACCCAAGGGTTCTATTAGCAGGGCCTCGCAGCAGAGCAACATCGGTGAAATTGGCATTGAGCTAAACCTTCCAAGCGATTACGACGGCACCCCTACCAACGAGTTTGCCAACCGCTGGCGCGAGCTCACCGGCAGCATTCCCGACGCGGTGGAACTCAGTTTCACCGCCGAGGCTTTCAGTGTTGGCAAGGCGCTGGATATAGAGCTGCGTGGTTCCGATTTTGATTCTCTGCGCTCAGTGGCCGCCGAGTTGCGCAACAGGCTGCAACACTATGCAGGGGTACAAGACCTCACTGACACCTTCCGCGCCGGCAAACAGGAAGTACAGCTGCAATTACTGCCTGAGGCCCGCCCGCTGGGTTTGACCGTGGCCGACCTGGGCCAACAGGTACGCCAGGCTTTCTACGGTTACGAAGCGCAGCGTATTCAACGGGGCAAGGACGACATTCGCGTCATGGTGCGCTTCCCCGAGAATGAACGCCGCTCACTGGGTGATCTGGAAGATATGCGTATACGCACCGCCGACGGTGTTGAAGTGCCCTTTTCCGCCGTTGCCACGGCAACCCTGGGGCGCGGCTTCACCACAATTGAGCGAGTGGATGGTAGGCGAGTAGTACGGGTTATCGGCGACGTGAATCGCAATATCACCACGCCGGAAGCCGTTTTAGGCAGGATATTGAACGAGGATTTACCGGATATTCTCAGCCGCTACCCGGGTGTCAGTTACGCCCTGGCCGGGGAGGCAGAGGAGCGAGCGGAATCCATGGGAGGCCTGATAAAGTACTCCGTACTGGCCCTGTTTGTAATCTATGCGCTACTGGCCATTCCCCTGCAGTCTTACCTGCAGCCACTGGTGATTATGAGTGTCATCCCCTTTGGCATGGTCGGCGCAATCTTCGGCCACTGGCTACTGGGCATGGACCTGGTGTTCTTTTCGCTGTTGGGTATTGTCGCCCTGTCCGGCGTAGTGGTGAACTCCAGCCTGGTACTGGTGGATTACATCAACCGACAGCGGGCTGCAGGTGGCGATCTGCTGCAGGCAGTCAGTCATGCGGGCAGCGTGCGCTTTCGCCCCATTGTGCTGACTTCAATGACCACCTTTGTTGGCTTAACACCGATGATGGCGCTCTCCAACATGTCGACCATTATGTTTGTACCCATGGCCACTTCACTGGCCTTTGGCGTGCTTGTAGGCACATTCATTACCCTGTTCCTGGTGCCCAGCCTCTACCTGATCCTGGATGATTTGCTTACTGCTCTGGGACGTAAGCCTCAAAGCAGCTCCAGAAACTCCTTGAAGATATCATAGTTAGCGGAACCAAACGGCAGTTGTTCACCACCTCCATGACTCACCTGTCTGGATGCCTTTTTCATAATGCGATCCACGCCCAGCGCTGCTACCAGCTCGGTATACATGGCAACATTGGTGGCTAGCGCGGCTTCACTGCTGCCGCTGGTGACAATATGGCGCGTATTTCTGGCAATGCCAGAAGTGGTGTGACAAAGGCGGCACTTGCCCTGTGTAATCGGCTCATTCACGTTGGCGGCAAAAAACGCCAGCGCCGGATCACCGGAGTCAGGCTCATCAAACAGAGCCGCGGCCAGTTCTGACAAGACAGAATCACTGGTAACGTCCCGCATGGCCTGGGTCAGGCTATCAAGTGGCGCGGCCGCCGCCTTGAGCAATTCAGGATTATTGTGTAGCAAACGGTTCCAGGACAATACATCGGCGTACTCCACGCTGCCGTTTTCATCGACATCACCGACCAACTGCGGTGCCAATTCATCCAGCACGGCCTGCAGCTGCTCATCATTGAGGCCGTCGATATCATCCTTTACAAACTGGTAGGCCGCCTCCGTCAAGGGCGACAAGGTGGTGCTTTGCCCATCCAGTCGCGAGCCCTTTAGCAGGGCGTGCACGCCGCCAAATACCTGGGCGGGTACAATATCACCCTCGCTTCCGTAATCCTCACCACCTTCTACCGTCATCAGGTACCAGGTGTCAGCGTCGAAGTCCTGAGTATTCAACAGGGTAATGCCCAGCAGCGCCCGCTTGACCAGCGGTTCGAACTCATCCCAATCGTCCAGCGCGGGAGCCAGTAGTGCCTCATCGAATGTGCTCTCGCCGGAGACCACGACGGTCGAGCTACGTAGCTCCTCCACGGTGATAATTCCGCCTGCAACTGGGCCGTCGATTTGCGCCTGTTTGCAAGCCACCAGCAATACACTGGCAACGATCACCAGACCCTGTTTAAAACCCATTGTTTCACTCCTGAATTTTGCACTTATAGAATTTTGACCACAAAAACACGCCCAAGTTTCACGTCCCGGTATTCACGGTCAAGCAAAGAAGTCCATAGTGTCGCCGGTATTTAGCGGCAACAGCAAGCTATTTTCCTGTTGATCAAGACAGATTCGCATTTTCTGCATACACTGAGAGGTGTATCACAAACTGCGTAAATGGCCCCCGTATGAGTGAGACCGACCAACATCCCGATTTGTCCACGATTCTGTCATCGGACCTACGGGCATTTGTCGACGATATCCTCCACCAGGACGGTGGCATAGATCACTTTCGGCAGCTGTTATCCGAACAGCAACTCAGCACACTGGAAAGCAGGCGCAAACTGGACCTGGTCACCCGGGCCGGCGTGTCTTTCACCCGCGAGCGCGACGTCGCCAATATCCTGGAAATCACCCTCAATACCGCCCGCAACCTGACCAATGCCGACGGCGGCACCATCTATATGCTGGATGAGATCTTTTCCGGCAACCCCATCGACCCGGGCGAAATCGCCAGCCGCACTCTCAAGTTTGTGGCGCTGCAGAACGAAACCATGAACACCAACCTCAAGGGCGACGACATCGACCTGATGCCACCGGTGCCGCTGGAGGTGGACGGACAGCCCAATCTCGCCAACGTCTCCGCCTACTGCGCCAATACCCGCGAGATGCTCAATTTTGTCGACGTATACGATGCGGAGGGCTTCGATTTTACCGGCACCCGCAGCTACGACGAGGCCAACGGCTACCGCTCCCAGTCCATGCTGGTGATCCCGCTGGAAGATCACGAGAACAGTATTATCGGCGTCTTGCAGCTGATCAACCGGCGCGGCGAAGGCAACACCATCATCGCCTTCAACAGCGAGGACATAGACCTGGTGCAATCCGTGTCCTTCCCCGCTGCTTCGGCCATTACCACACAGCGGCTAATAGAGGAGCAAGTCACCCTGTTTAATGCATTTGTTACGGTACTGGCCGAAGGCCTGGGGGAAAAATCCTCGCACACCTACAACCATATCCGTCGGGTCACCATTCTGGGAGAGTCCATCTCCACAGCCTTGAACAACTGGAACGAAGGCATGTATGCCGATGTCTCTTTTGATGAAGACGAGATGGCCGAAATTCGCCTGGCCGGCTGGTTGCACGATATCGGCAAGCTCACCACGCCGGAGCATATTGTTTCCAAGCAGGTGAAACTACAATTTGTCATGGACCGCTTCGAAATGATTGTCGAACGGGTTAATTCCAAAATGAAAGACTACCGCATCGCCATGCTGGAACAGCAAGTTGAAGCGTTGCGGAATGGCGCAGACGAGGCCGCCCTGGATGGTTTCGCTCAGCAGTGCCTACAACAAACCGAAGCACTGGCCGCACAACTGGAACAGTTATTTCCCTATAACCGTGGCGGCGAGAGCATAGGCGATGAGCAAATCGCCCTGATTGAGGAGTTCGCACAGATGCCGGTGAACCGCGACTACAGCGTCGAGGTAATCATTGAGCACGACCAACCGCTGGTGAAAAGCATACGGCGCAGCACCGATACCGGCACCCTGATTGACGAGTGGGAGAAATCCAACCTGCTCATTCAGCGCGGCACTCTCAACGACAAAGAGCGCGCCGCCATTAACAACCACGCTGAACGCTCCTGGCGCTGGCTGATGGCACTGCCTTTTCCCCGCAAGCAAAAGCGCCTGGCCCTATACGCCGGCGCCCATCACGAACATCTCAACGGCACTGGCTACCCCAATGGTATTTCCGCCGAGCAAATGCCCATGCAATCACGCATATTGGCCATCGCCGATATTTATGAGGCACTGGTGGCCAATGACCGGCCCTACAAGGAGCCTATGAAACTTTCACAGGCCATGAGCATTCTCGGCGGCATGGTCAAGTGCGGCAACCTCGATGGCGAACTGATGAAGATATTCCTGCAGTCCGGGGACTATTTGAACTATGCCAAGGAGCATCTGGACAGTTCCCAGATAGATGACGTGGATATCGATGCCTGGCTGGCTGAGTACTATATCGAGCCAATAGCGCCTTCGCGCTAGACTCTGTCACATTTTATTGCTAGTTTTGAACCTTGAGTATGTCGCACCCTTAGAATTATAACTATAACGCCTCTGGAGGCATTCACCATGGCAGTACGCAGTAGCGCAACACCTTTCCTGGTCACACTCCTCGCCGGAGCCATTCACAGCCAGATAGCCGTCGCCCAGGGCGGTTTTCTCGAAGAGATTATCGTCACCGCTGAAAAACGCGAAACCACACTGCAGGATACCGCCATCGCGGTCAGCGCTTTCACCCAGGATCAACTGGAGCGCGGCCTCATCAACAACAACATGGACATCCAGATGGCGGTGCCCAATATGCTGATGACCAAGGGCTTTTTCACTACCGCCAACATCGCTATTCGCGGCATTGGCAACCTGGCGATTGGCTCGTCGTCAGACCCGGGTACGGGTGTACACATGAATGGTGTGTATCTGAACAATGCCCGCATCTTTGAAACAGAATACTTCGATACCGAACGCGTGGAGGTACTGCGTGGCCCCCAGGGCACCCTGTACGGCCGCAACACCACCGCCGGCGTAATTAACGTCATCACCCAGAAACCTAACGAGGAACTGGGCGGCTTTATCGACGTATCCTATGGCGACTACAACTATATACGCACCCGCGGCGCTATCAATATCCCGCTGACCGATAACCTGTGGCAGCGTTTTTCAATGTTTTACACCAGCCGCGATGGCTATGTAGACAACGTATTTAACGGTGACGAGATTGATGATCGAGACATGTACGCGATTCGTTCCTCGACTACCTGGAATATAGGCGACAACACCGACGCCACCTTCATGATTAACTATTTCGAGGAAGACAGTAACCGCATGCGCGGTTCGCAGACCTTTTGTCAAAAGGACCCGGACGGCATACTCGGCTGCCTGCCCAATGCGGGCAAGCCCAAGGGCACCGCCAATACTGGCGGCACCGTGGGTGGTTTCCTCACCAGCACGGTCGGTGCCATCACCGGACTACCCTTCCCGGCTGATGACAACGCCAGTTCGTTTCGTCCCACCGACGAACGCGACGTGTCCTTCGATTTTACGCCCCAGTACGAGGTGGATGAGACCATCGCCAGCCTCGAGATTAACCACAGCTTTGACAACGGGCTAACCCTGCACTCCCTGACGGGCTACCAGACCGCCTCGCTGGATGCGCGTAATGACTATGACTTCACTGTGGTATCTGAGCAGTGGCCCATAGAGACGACCTATCAGCGTGGTCCCGACGGGCCTTCAACGGTTAACTATCTACAGCAGAATGACCGCTCTACCTCAGAACCAGAGCAGTGGAGCCAGGAGTTTCGCATCACGTCGGATTTTGATGGCGATGTGAACTTCCTGTTGGGTGTCTTCTATCTCGATTATGAAACCGAGACCCACTACTACGTATACTCTTCGGCGTTGTCCCTGTTCGGCCAAACCGTGGGGGTACCTGAAGATCAGTGGGTATTTGACAACGACACCCACAAGTACGAACTGGAGACCAGCGCCATATTTGGTGAGCTCTACTACGACATCAACGACACCACCGAGCTGACCCTGGGTCTTCGTTACACCGACGAGGAGAAAACATCCACCCAGCGCTCAATATATCTCGGATTCCTGGATGACCCCGCCTCCGAGGGTGGTGGTTACGAGCACTTCAATGACGACTGGCAGGAAACCACCGGCAAGGTCAATATCAACCATCACTGGGACGACGATATCATGCTGTTCGCCACGCTCGCGCGCAGCTATAAGAGTGGTGGTTTCAATCCCATCAGCTCAGAATCCGATTTGCTAGACCCGGAGTTAGGCGGCGATCCCAGTTTTGCCAGCTTCGAGCCTGAGTATATCAACTCCATTGAGATCGGCGCCAAGACCCGCTTGCTGGATAACACCCTGCAGGCCAACCTGACCTACTTCTATTATGACTATGAAGATCTGCAGGTTTCCAAGATCGTCAACCAGACCGCGGTCAATGAAAACATGGACGCCGACATCCAGGGCATAGAAGCGGAATTTATCTGGGCACCGGATGAGCACTGGAATGTCATGCTCAACCTGTCCTGGCTGGATACCGAATTGGGTTCATTCGAAACCTTCGACACGTCCAACCCCAACCAGCTGGGAACCACCGAAAACATCGTCTCACTCGGCAACTCCAATGTGCTGTTAACCTGTGGCTGCCCCGGTATTGAGGTGGATGTAGATGGTAACGAGATGCCCAACTCACCGGAGTACACCGTTTACCTGGCGGTAACCTACGGTTTCGATCTCAACAACGGCATGCGCGTTGACCTGTCCAGCAGTTTCTATTACCAGGAGGAGTTCTACTCGCGTATTTACAACAGCAAGGATGACCTGATGGATAGCTGGGACGTCTGGAATGCCTCCGCGATACTTACCTCGGCCGATGAGGCCTGGTATGCGGAAGCCTGGGTGCGCAATATCGGTGACGAAGAAAATGTTACCGGCCAACACCTGCAGGATGCGGCGGTAGGCCTGTACCGCACCTACCAGCTGCTTGAGCCGCGTACTTACGGTGTAACCGCCGGTTATCGCTTCTGATAAACCGACCTGCCGCCAATGTAGGGCCGAATTTATTCGGCCAAATACACCGTTCTACCGCCAATTACAGTTTCTACTACCTCTAATTGGCGCACATCCTCAGCGGTGAGTGGATCACCGCTAAGGATAATAATATCCGCCAACTTACCTGGCTCTAAAGAGCCAATTCGATCTTCCTGAAATACCTGCCAGGCCGCATCTATAGTGGTCGCTCGCAGCGCATTCATCACACTGACTCGCTGCTCGGGCCCGATCTCGGCGCCGCTGGTAGAAATCCGGTTGGCGGTACTCCACACCATCTGCAAGGGTTGCATGGGCACCACCGGTGTATCCAGGTGTACGCTGTAACGCAGGCCGATATTTTCTGCTGATTTGGTGGGACTCATACGCGCCGCCCGCTCGGGACCCATAAATATATCCCGGTGGCGATCACCCCAGTAGTAGGTATGGGCGGAGAAAAAACTCGGCGTTACGCCCAGCGCCTTCATTCTCACCAATTGATCATCCCTCGCCATCTGCGCGTGAATCAGTATCAGCCGTGGATCATCTACCGGGTGCTGGGCCTGGGCCAATTCAAAGGCATCGAGAATATCGTCTATAGAGGCATCGCCGTTGCCGTGAATGGCCAGCTGGTAGCCGGCGCTATGAAAATCAGCCACCGCTTTGATCAGGTCATCGCGCGGTACCGCCGGGTACCCGTTGTAGGTGACATCTCCCTTGAACGGCACATAATAGGGCTCGCTCAGGTAACCGGTATAGCCCTGAATACTGCCATCGGCGACAATTTTGACGGGGCCTACAGCGACCCTGTCCGACTCGATACTGGCCGGGTCAAATTCGCCGCTGAGCAGATCCGGGCCCAGCAGGTGATAGAAAGGAAACAACACCAGCCGCAACTCAATAATATTGAGCTTGGACAAACTGGCCATACCACTGGCCATACTCTTATCCACTCCGCCGCTCTGTGCCGTGGTAACCCCCTGCGCCAGGTATTCCTCGTTAGCCGCTACCGTCATGCGAATACCGTCAAGGACAGAAAAATCTAGCATGAGCTCGGTAACAGCCATATGCGCCGTCTCCTCCAACAGACCGATAGGCACGCGGCTACCGGGACGTCGGACAATCACTCCGCCCACCGGGTCCGGTGAATCTGCATCAATACTCAGTAGCTCCAGCATGCGGCTATTGCCCACCCCCATATGCCCCGAGACATGCATGATATAAATCGGCACAGCGGTGGAAACGGCGTCCAGATCATCGCGGGTGGGGTGGCGATTTTCTGCCAACAGGGTGTCGTCGTAACCAAAACCGCCCAGCAGCTTGTCATCATCTTTGCCCGATAGATTGGCCCGCAGGCGCTCCTGCAGTTCAGCAATGCTATGCACTGTGCCTATAGGCGGACTGTTCAAATCGACAAAAACAACCCCCATTCCCGAGCCCGGAAAGTGGCCGTGGGCATCGACAAAGCCGGGCATCAGGGTTTGGCCCTGCAGGTCGGTAACAATGGTGTTGCCATCGGCCAGAGCCATAATGTCTTCATCACTACCCAGTTGATCAATGCGTTCTCCACGCACCGACAGGGCCTGGAAAATGCTGCCATCACCGTCCATGGACAACACCTGTCCGTTAACAAAAATACGGTGCTGCGGAGGCGCAGAGGGGATGAAGAAATACCAGACCAGCACAGCGACAACTGCCGCTACAACTACCACACTCTTGAAAAAAGTCTTCATGCCGCCGCCCCCATCAGCAGGTCAGCCAGCCTGGTACGGTGCCAGGCGCCATCGCCCCACAGGGCCTGGTTGTGCATCTGGCGTTTGAAATACAGGTGCAGGAAACACTCCCAGGTAAAGCCAATACCACCGTGAAACTGTACCGAGCGACTGGAGGCAAAGGCGGCCATTTCACTGGCGGATGCCTTGGCCATATGGGCAAATTTATGGGCATTTTCCGGCTCAGAATCAATCGCGGCAGCGGCGTTATAGACCAGGGATTTAGTCTGGTCGATCTCTATCATCACATTGACCAGTGGGTGTTTCACCGCCTGGAAGAAGCCCAGTTTATGATCGAACTGCTCGCGGGTGGTGGCGTACTCAACGGTGGTCTGCAACTGCCACTCCCCCGCTCCCACCATATCGGCGGCCACCATGGTCCAGATGGCGGGCATGGCCAGCGCCAATACCGCTTCAACATCGACACTGACCTCTATAGCATCGGCGTCACTGAAGGTCACCCGGGCCTGGTCGCGGGTCAGGTCAATAATGGCATCGGGTTCTATTGCCGCTGCTTCGGCTGACGCCCAGTACAGGCCAGTACCGTTGGCATGCCTGGCCTTCACCAGCAGGTAAGCCACCTTCTGTGCATCCTGCACATAGCAGGCAGTGCCGTTGAGCTTGCCATCGGCATAGCTGACATCCGTAGCCACATCCTGCCAGGCACCCTGGGCATTGGTCAGTGCCGGCGTGGCGGCGGCCCCCTCGCCGATGGTTTCCAACGCAGCGGTAGCAGCGGCGCTATCGCAGGCCGCCAGCAAATAGGTGCTGTTTATCGTTGGCAACAGTGGCGACGGAAAGGCCGCCTTGCCAGCTTCCTCGCAAAGACCGGCCACGGCAGCGGCACCCATGCCCATACCGCCAGCGCTCTCGGGCACCGCCAGCATGGTCCATCCCAATTCCACCATTTGTTGCCATAGCGCTTTGTTCCAGGCCGCATCGCGAGATTTGTGTGGGTCGGAATCCTCCGCCACCAGGGCGTGTAATTGATCAACCGGCAGATTATCGGCAAAGAACTTGCGCGCGGAATCGCGCAATAGGGTTTCTTCTTCGCCAAACCCAAAATTAGTTGCTTGTGTCATGGTCTTTTTCCCCTACTTGGATTTGGGCATGCCCAGCACGCGCTCGCCGAGAATATTGCGTTGCACCTCGTTGGCACCGGCGGCAATGGTGAACCCGAAGGAGTTCATATAGGCCATGGGCCAGCGACCTCCCTCCGGGGCGTTGTCATCGGCTATATACAGGGAGCCTGCCTCGCCCTCGATATCGGTGGCCAGTTGTGCCAGGTCCTGCAGAATTTCGCTGCTCATTAGCTTACCCTGCAGGGGTATACGCATCGGATGGTCTATCAGGCCCGGTACCCGCGAGCGCCGGCGGCTCTGCTTAAAGCCCTCCTCACGAATAATTTCCCGCATGATGCGATCGCGAATGATGGCATCATCAGCGGCTGTTTTACCATTGCGATAGCTGCGTCGGGCCAGGTCGATAAGACCGTAGCTGCCACTGCTACCCTGCGCCTGCCCGGCTTTCTTTTGTACCCGACCACCGGAGGCCGGCGTTACCAATTGCCCGGCGCCGCGCTCGTGGGCCAGCGTGGTCATGGCTACCTGCCAACCCTTGCCAACCTCATCGAGTCGAAAACTGTCGTCGACTTCCAGGTCTTCAAAAATCACTTCGTTGAAGCCGGTTTCACCGGTCATCTTGATCAGCGGACGCACCGTCACGCCCTTGCCCAGCGCGGCGCGAATCGGCACCACAAAATAGGACAGCCCGTCGTACTTGTGGGACTTGTCTGTGCGCAACAGGATGATCATCCACTCGGCAAAATGCGCCAGCGACGTCCACACCTTGTGGCCATTGATAATCCACTTGTCACCCTTCTGCTCGGCGAAGGTCTGCACACTGGCCAAATCTGAACCCGCGCCTGGCTCGCTAAAACCCTGGCACCAGATCTCTTCACCGGACAGCAGTTTTGGCAGCAACAGGCGCTTCTTTTCTTCCTGCGCGTGAATCAGCACGGTCGGTGCGGCCATACCCATACCAATGATATTGGGCAGATAGGGCGTTTTGGCGGCCACCATTTCGGTATTGGCTATGCGCTGGCAATCGGTGCGACCACCGCCCCCATATTCCACCGGGTAGTCACAACCGATCAGGCCCGCGTCGTAGGCTGACTTCTGCCAGGCCTGCAGGTAGTGCAATTGATCCGTGGTCATGATTTCCAGTGCCGACAGGGGCAATCGCACGCTGGTTTCCGCTGGTAGATTGTCTGTTAGCCAATCCCGGCAATATTGGCGAAATTCCGCCTGCTCAGGGCTATCTTTGCTAGCACTCTGTGACATTTTGAATCCTGTTATGAATAGATGGACGAATGGAGGCAGGCCCAATGTTACGAGGGGCAGGCCGCAGGGGCAATCAAATAGGGGAAATCAGGTTTATTACTGAATCAGGGGTCGCATGGTAGCTTCGAGATACAGTCGCAGGGCCAGCGCACCCTCGCGCATCATGGCTTCTGCATCCAGGGTATCGTCTTCCAGTACCAGTAGGATGGGCATATAGCCGAGCTGAATCGCCATTCTGGCCTGGCGACGAACATCCTCGTTAAAGGTGGCACCGTATTCTTCACACCACATCAGGCCAAAGGCATCGGCGATTGCCCGGTGGTTTTGCAGGCGTGTCGCCTGCAGCGGTCCCAGCGTTTGCATGCCGTAGAGGATTTCCAGCCCACCGGTGAAATTACTCACCGCCTGGTAGCCGCTATTCATAAGTTCGTACAGGTTGTCCAGCATATACGTTATGGGTTTCCCCACCACGTAGGACTCATGCCAACCGGCAATCGCCTCGTTTTGAAGGTCCATCAATCGCGAACCCAGGGTGTTGAGCACCGAGTACTTATTGGGAAAATATCGATACAGGGCGGGCACGGTAACGCCTGCCCGTTCAGCGATCAGGTTGGTGGATATCCGCTCCAGCCCCACTTCAATCAGTAACTCAGCGGTAGCCGTGAGGATGGCTTCATAGGTCTTGATAGCACGCTCTTGTCGGGGAATATTCTTCTCCAACAGCTCAACCGGCCGATCAGCCTTTTCTTTCACTTTAATGTCCACGTCAGTACTCAATATTTCCTCTACCTGATTGTCCAGTCTACCCTATCGGGTCGCCGCTAAAATTGATAGTAGTCACTATTACTGCTACTCGTGTTCTACCATCCTGTAGGCTGGGTGGCATGGGCATACCCTGGTCGGGTTACACTGCCTGAAAGCACCGTATGGGGATGTCATGAAACAACTATTTTTCTTGTTATGTACAGCAGCGCTGCTGGCCGCCAGCAGCACACACGATGCCTTCGCCTTCGAGCGCACCGAACAGCGCGAGCCCTGCGCGCACTACAGCGACACACGCATGCCCCTGTTTGGCGATTTGCATGTACATACCAGTTATTCATTCGACTCCTACGTCTCCAGCCAGCGCAATGACCCCTGGGCCGCCTATCGCTATGCCAAGGGCGAGCCCATCATGTTGTCTGATCCCGACGCAAACCAGACCCTGCGCGCCCAAATTCAGCGACCACTGGATTTTACCAGCGTCACCGACCACTCAGAGTTTCTGGGCCCTATTGATATCTGCACTCAGGATCCCGGTAAAGCGGGCTATTGGTTGCCGATGTGCATGATGACCCGCAGCGAGATTTTCATGGTGCAATTGTTGGCGGCCAGTTACTGGGCTGGCCTTGGGGTAGCCAGCGATAGTGTCCAAAAAGAGCAATCTTTTGTCTGCACTCTCTCTGACTGTGACGCTGCCCACAAGGACACCTGGGGCAAAATCCAGCAAGCAGCTGAAGATCATTACGATCGCAGCAGCGCATGCTCCTTTACCACTTTTGTGGGTTATGAGTACACCGATGCACCCAATTATAAAAACCTGCATCGCAATGTAATATTCCGTAACGAGCGCGTCACCGAAACTGCCATCTCTACCTACGACACGGGCTCCAGGAATTTCCCAGACCTGTGGCGCCGGCTGCGCGAACAGTGCACCGACGGCGACGCCGGTTGCGACGTAATGTCTATCCCTCACAACTCCAATCTCAGTGGCGGACTGATGTTTCCCGACCCTCTCAATGAACAGCAGGCACAGGACCGTCTGTTTTTCGAGCCGGTGGTTGAACTGATACAGCACAAGGCCTCCTCCGAGTGCCGCTATGATCGCCTGGTCGGGCGCGGACTGGACACCGAAGATGAGGCCTGCGATTTCGAGCAGGTGGTGTCAGACAACCTGTCCATGCTGGGTACGGTGTTCGGCGAGGTACAGACCGAGACCGCCGCCGCAGTACCACTGGAAAAATTTGGGCGCCGCAATATGGTCCGCAACGCGCTCAAGGACGGTCTGGCACTGGGCCGCAGCAACGGCACCAACCCGTTCAAAATGGGTTTTATAGGCAGCACCGACACTCACTCTGCCACGCCCGGTGGTGCTGAGGAGAATAATTACGTGGGCCACCTGGGTAGACGCGACGCCGGCTACCGCAATGTACAGGACCACTTCTTTGACAATCCCGGCGGTCTGGCCGTGGTGTGGGCCGAAGAAAATTCCCGCGATTCTATATTCAGCGCCATACGTCGCAAAGAGACCTACGCCACCAGTGGCACTCGGCCGGTAGTGCGCTTCTTTGCCGGGTCCGAACTACCTGAGGCACTCTGTCAGGCCGACAATATGGTTGAACAGGCCTACGCCCATGGCGTACCTATGGGTGGAGAACTAAATGGAGTGTTGTCTGGAGAACAGGCACCACGCTTCCTGGTTTCTGCCATGAGAGATCCGGGCGGCCCGGGCAATCCCGGCAATTATCTACAACGGGTACAAATCATCAAGGGGTGGCTCGATAAGCAGGGCAACACCCATGAGCAGGTATTTGACGTGGCCGGAGATGCCAATAACGGCGCCGATGTAGATCCTCTGACTTGCGCTCCGCGTGGCGCCGGCTTTGATAATTTGTGTACCGTTTGGCAAGACCCCGGATTCAACCCCTCAGAAGATGCCTTCTACTACGCGCGCGTCCTGGAAAACCCCAGTTGCCGCTGGACGACACTGCAGTGCCAGGCCGCTGGTGTGAATCCCTTTGCACAAAACTGCGCCGACCTGGCCGCCGCCGCCACGGCACAGCTACAGGATGAGGGCGCCATTGGGGATGTATATGGTAAATGTTGCCTGGACCCTGCTGAACAACCCTTCTATTCTCCCGTTATTCAGGAGCGCGCCTGGACCTCGCCGATCTGGTATCAGGCTTCAGGCATAAAAAGCGTAAGCGCTGACCAGTAGCAAACCCAGCGGCGACAACCAGCGCGCCGCGCGGTTGACCCGCTCGGCCGCCTCTACAGTGTGTTGTTCGGCGATGTAGGTTATCGCAACCGCCGTGGCCAGGGCGACAAAAATCAGTACCGAAGAACCAATCATAAACACGTCCAGCCGGGTCAGGTAGGCGATAGGCGGCAGTACCGATGACATGGCGAAGCGATAGGCGATCAGGGTAAGCATGGAGGTTGCCGCCAGCCCCACCCGCGGCGGCACAAACTCCAGTGGCAACCAGAACACCACCCAGGTCATCATCACTACCAGTAACAGCGGCAGTAATTGCTGCCAGGTGTAGTAGCTGGTCAATCGCTGCGCCGACAGCACCAGGTCCAGGCGCGCCAGGTGCTTGTCTACCGCAGGCACATACTCGCTGCGAGACCGAAAACTGTCGATTGCAATTGTCCAGTTGGCGACTGACAGCGGCTCTGCCATACCGAGGAATTCCATCCGGGTGCGCAGCCTGACCTCCTCTTTGCTGTAGCTGGAAACAACATTAAAACTGAGTTCCTGCCGGTCGAACGGAAAATCGGTGAGATCGGCCCGGAAGGAAAACTCCCCATAGCTGCGCAGGGAAAAAATTACCTGGCCATCGGGCGCAATCGACAAGTGTGGCTCGCGAATTTGTTCTATATGACGGCGATTGAGTAGCTGTAGCAGCGGCGTCCACACCTGTTCCATGCCTGTGATGCACGCTACCGGGCCAGCATGCGCCAGGCGCGGATCCATCCACTCGGCACGAAACAACACATCGCCGGTAAAACTCTGCTCGGCGTCGTGTATAGCGATAATATCGTTCACGTACAGGCGCACCACCACATCGGTGGGCCCCTGCTCCGGGCTGGGCCGGGTGGCAAGCTCCACCGCCGGCAAGACACAGTAATTGGCCAGCGCAGACGTGCTTAAGCCACACAGTAATAAACTAAACAAAACTCTCTTCATCACACTTATCATGCCAGCAACATTTGTTGATATTATTGCACAATCGGACAACACAATAGTGATAAGGACACCCATGGCTGCGCGCCGTACCGAGTACCGTTTTCATGGCATTAAAATGCTGACCACCTCGCATCCCGCCATTCGACGCATCAAGCGAACCGATGTGCATCCCTCGCTGCACGGCAACAAGCTGTGGAAATCGAGTTTCCTGCTAATGGACTACCTGAAGAAGCACCCGCCGGAGCATGTCGGCCGGGTTATGGATGCGGGCTGCGGTTGGGGAACCTCGGGGATCTTCTGCGCCAAACACTTTCGTTCTGAAGTCACCTCGGTGGATGCCGATGACAATGTATTTCCCTACCTGCTGGCCAATGCAGATGCCAACGGCGTGAGCGTTCAACCCCTGCAATCCCGTTTTGAAAAAATTACCACGCGGCAACTGCAGGGCCTGGACCTGTTAATCGCCGCCGATATCTGTTTCTGGGATGAACTGGTCAACCCTGTCTTCAACCTGGTCAAGCGCGCCGTCAATGCCGGCGTCAAGAAAATAGTCATTGCTGATCCCGAGCGCTCCACCTTCTTTGATATGGCACACCGCTGCGAAGATACATTTTGCGCGGAGATTCTCGAGTGGAAAACCCGCCGGCCTGTGCAGGCGCGCGGTGCGTTGATGATTATCGAGAACGCCTGAACCAACTATGGCAAATCCGCGCTCCACATTGTATGCCGTGATGCTGGTTTCCCTGCTGGGAACTGCCGGCATAGCCCTGCCCTACCCGGTGCTGTCGCCTTTCTTTCTCAATCCTGAAACCAGCAACGCATTGATACACTACATGGGCCTGCCACCGAAGATCCTGCTGGGCATTATCCTGGCCCTGTATCCACTGGGCATATTAATCGGCAGCTCCTTTATCGGTGCCGTGTCAGATATCTACGGTCGCAAGCCCATACTCATCATCTCCCTGTTACTGGCCGCTGCCGGTTACACCTTGACCGGCTACGCCATCAGCCAGGAGAACTACCTGTTGTTTGCGCTGGCGCGGGTTGTCACGGGTATATGCGAGGGCAATATCGCCATTTCCCGGGCCATTGCGCTGGAGCTACACCCTGCCATCGATCGCACCCGGGCCATCTCCCTGCTGTACGCCACCAGCTACGCAGGTTGGCTGGTGGGCCCATTGGCAGGTGGCTACCTGGCACCGCTGGGAGTTGCCAATGTGTTCCTGGTTGCCGCCGCCATAACCATACTGGCCACCCTGGCAGTACAGCTGGCGATTGCCGGTAATACCGAGCGGGCCATAACTGGCAACTCCCTGTGGCAGGAGATCAAAGCCAACAACTCACTGGGATTGCTGAAACTGCCGGACATACGTCCGTTAATTATCTACCACATGCTGTTTACCCTGGGCCTGAATGCTTTTTACGAGTTTTACCCGCTGTGGCTGGTGGAGCGCTTTAATTTCGACAGTATCCAGATCGGCTGGGGCACCGTGGCTATTACCCTCGCCATGATCCTCAGCAGTATCTATGCGATCACCCCGGTAGAGCGCAGGTATGGCACCCTCGGCACCGTGCAACGCTTCAGTATTGTGTTGGGCCTGTTATTACTGCTGCTGCCCCTGACGGGGCTGAGCACACTGTACCTGGCCTTTGCTGTTATCGGTGCCACCATCGCTGTGGCCAATGGCGTGTTTCCCGCTTACATGGCAAATCGCTTCGAGCAGTACGGACACGGGCGGGTACAGGGACTGTTGACCACCAACTTCTGTGCCGCCAACGTTATCGCCGCACTGGCCGGTAGCGGTATCGCGCTATATGGCACCGGCTGGTCGCTGGTTGCCGGCGGCATACTGTGTATTTGCGCCTCCGGCTGGCTGTATACGCGGGTTAACATCCCGGCGGCAGATTGAAATCTGCCCTACACATTACAAAAGCAGTTCGTATTCGCGCTGCACATGTGCTGTTTTCACCAACTCACCCGCTTCCATGCGCGGCCGAAAGCGGGTCTTTTTGAGCAGCCGTATCAAGCGGTAACGGCCGCTCTGCTCCTCTTCGTCGGTCAACAAAATTTCTATCTCCCGAGGGCGACCCCGGGCCGACACCGAAAAGCTGGCGGTCAATCGCGTTGCCTGCTGCAGGTCTGCCTGCGGGGCAGCTCCTGCATAGAGAACCTCGCCGGCCGGCAGTTCGGTGGGCTGGCCAAACCAGGCTTGCCTGAGCTGACCACTGGCATCCGCATCCAGCGCGCGCCAGGCCTCTGTGTAATGGGTAATGGCCCGGCTCTTGTGCGAAAACCACAACTGCCAGTCTCCCAGCTGTCGCTGCGCTTCGGCACGGGCGAGGTAGTCAGGGCTATTGTCCAGCCGTTCAAGCAATGACTCCAGCAGGGCAACCCCCCTGGAGAAAGCCGCTTTCTTGAGATGCTGCATTTGGCTGCGCGCCACGTTCGGCTGGGCCTGCTGCCTGGCATAGCTGCGACCCAACATCATTTCGGTTTCCGCATCCAGGCCAAAGTTCGCCACGCTAACCAGGTACAAAAGCTTCAAGCGGGCATACACCAGCGACTGCAGATCTGTTACCGACAGCGGCTCGGCCTCCTCCGGGGGTACCAGCTGGTCCAGCAACTGCCATACCCGGTACAGTCGATCGGGATCCTCAGGATCAGGATTGAGAATCCACAATTTGCGCTGCCAGGTGGCGTACTCGATAGCAGCCTGGATATAGGCGGCGTCATCCTGCTGGTAATTCTCCTGCTGCAAATGAAATATCCACGACTGTATTTCACTGGCCGCTTCCAGGTCGCCAAAATTAATGTGATTTTTCAGCAGGCTTTTCAGCAACGGCAATTGCAATGTACTGTACAAACCATTGTTGATGCGGGTGAGGTGTATCGACCGCTTCAGCAAAGCCACGGCCTGTGCTGAATCACCCCGCCCCTGGAAATAATTGGCGGCATCCAGCAGGCTTTGTGAAAGCCCGGCACCGTAGGGTCCGCCCAGCCACTCCTGCTGCTGGACGCGCTGCAGGAAGGCCGCCCCCTCTGGCGCACTCTGTAGCGGCGGTATCTGCAGGGTTTGCACGGCGTCAGCGCGGATAAATGTGCGGCCGTATGCTTCGGGCACCTGGCCGCGATCGCGAGCCTGCAACGGGGACGCGATGCACAAAGACAAAAACAACAAGACTGTCAGGCGAGCACTCACAGTGCCTAATGTGACATATTTACCGGCGTAATAGCCAGCGCACCTGCCGCTGCGGCTGTCAGTTGCTCAATCAGCACGCTATGCCGGTCTTCATCCAGCCCCTGCTGGCTCACAGACTGCGCATAACGAGCCAATGAATTGAAGATCATGGTGACCACAAAGCCCATCCGCATGCCCGCGAGCTCCACCGGTACATCGCGCAAGGCAATTTGAAAACGCCGTGATTGTTCCTGCAGAGCGGGAGAATCGTGCTGATCCACCGCCCCTCCATCGGCCTCGCCACGATTCATTATCTGGGCCAGAAAGCGCAGGTAGTGAATGCCCCCGTCAGCATCGCGCACCTGTTCCGCCAGCGGTACGACCAACACCGCTAACACCTGCTTGAGACTGGCCTGTTCGGGCAGGTCAGCCAGCATGGTCTCGCGCAGCACATCAACCCGGCTGCGGTGCTTGTCGAATATCGCCTGTACCAGGCCGGCTTTGCCACCGAAATGATAATGCGCGGCAGTCGCGTTGCGCTGCCCCGCCGCGCGATTTATCTGCGCCAGCGAGACCGCGTCAATACCCTGTTCTGCAAACAGCTGTACCGCTGCGCGTACCAGCATCTCACGGGTGCCATTGTTTTTAGCCATCCAGCGCCGCCCGGGTCTTGTCGATCTCTGCTTCCAGCCACATCACTTCATAGGAGTTATTCAGCACCTGTGCGTCCTCCAGCATCAGTTCCAGGCAAGTTGCCTGTTCCTGCAATGCCGTGGCCAGTCCCGGCTCAGCAGCCAGCGCCATTTCCAGCAAGTGTAGCGCCTGCAGGCATTGCCCGGCGGCGCGATATTCCGCGGCTCGCTGCACCAGCGCGTCGCCACCGGCCAGTGCCGCGACATCGGCATACACCTCGCGCACCGGCACGTGATACAGCTCAGTGGTCGATTCAAAGTGGAACCAGGTAGAGTAATACTCCCAGATGGATTTCACCGCCCAGGATACCTTGCCGTGGCCCTGGGTCAGCTCCAGCTCCGCTGGCAGACGGATCTCGTCCATCAGCTGGTACATGCTTTTACCTTCGTTCATACCGGTGATAACAGCATCGTGTACATACCGAAGCGCGTCTCGAATCAGCGTCATTCCGCCGACGGTATTGTCTACACCGACTATCGGCGAGAAATGACTGGGCACAATGATTTCCGGCTGCAGGGCAATCATCAAATCGAGACTGCGAAGGTACTCAACCGGCTTGCGCACCTTTTCGCCACGCATGGTAAATACATTGGGAAATTGCGGAAACAGTGGCCCAAAGGTATCACCTGAAAAGAGGATTTTTTCCTGGGGCAACCACAGGATGACGTTATCAGCACCCTCCGCACCCGGCGTGCCGTATACCTCAAACTGGACCCCGCCCTGCTCGAATTTATACACTTCCCAGTCCTGCACGGTGATCGTGGGTTCTATACCACCGTAGGCAAAAATGTAGTCCGTAGGCGGTTCCTCCGGCATAAACGGAAACAGCAGGCGATTGCGATTCCAGAAGTAGTCCTGCAAATCCGTCAGATAGCGCTGCTCCTCATCGTAATCGGCGTGGGCTATGATTTCGGTCTCCGGTTGCTGCCAGAACTTGATACCGCCGATATGGTCGGCGTGGGAGTGACTGGCGATAATATGGGTAATATCCCCTGCCGGCAGCACCTCGCGGAGCATTTTCAGCTGGTTGGCGGCCTGCAGGCTGAGCCCGGTGTCGAACATGACGTGACCGGCACTGGTCGTAATTACGTGGGTATTGGCAATACCACGGGCCTGGTAGATAAAGTCGTTAATTTTTTCCACCCGGATCGGCACATTGTGCAGTTGGTTGGCGCGTTCATCATCAGCAGAATTCATCATGTCAACAGCGAGATTGCCCGCCAGGCTGCCCGCCTCGATGAGAGCCTTACGCTGTAGATCACCCCCGGACAGGCTGTTATAAATCAGCCCGGCCGCGACCAGCAGGGCCGCTATTATCAGTACTTTCTTCATGTCGGTTACCAAGTTAATGAGATGGCATTAATTAGACAGAATTAATTGATCTCTGACAAGTCGACTGATCAAAAAGTGGTCAATTTAGCTATACCGCCCTTGATCTATTTCATTGTGGGCAGGCTGTTCTACACTCTATATTGAGATACTGAGCGGACTGTGGTAAAAAGCGCGCCGCGTTCCCCCGCCGGGGGCAATAAACACTGAGGGTTAGGACACATGAAACAGCTTGGCATACTGGATTCGGCATTTATCAACCTGGAACAGAGCAATACTCCACAGCACGTGGGTGGACTGGGTGTCTACGACCCCTCTACCGCGCCCGGGAAGTTTGTGCGCTTCAAGGATGTTATCGCCAATTTCGAACAGCGCCTGCAACGGCTACCCCTGTTTCGCACCCGCCTGATCGAGGTTCCCGGCGGGCTGGATCGTCCCTACTGGGTTAAAGACGCCAACTTTGATGTGGAGTTTCACCTGCGCCATATTGCCCTGCCCGAACCGGGTGACTGGCGCCAGCTGTGCATACAGATTGCCCGGCTACACGCACGGCCACTGGATATGTCACGCCCCCTGTGGGAAGCCTATATCATTGAGGGACTGGACAATATACCCGGCCTGCCAGCTGACAGCTTCGCGGTTTACACCAAAATGCACCACTCCCTGGTAGACGGCGCCGGCGGTGTATCATTTATGGCGGCCCTGCACGACCTGGAGCCAGTACCCAGCGCTGACAGCAGCCCGGCAACGGATGAGCCGCTGTTGGTCGACCGCGAGCCATCCACCTCGGAACTACTGGGCAGGGCTGGTATCAACCGGATCAAAAACTCGTTTTCCCTGCTGCGCGGCGCCGCCGGCCTCACCAAAGACCTGGGTTCCTTCGCCCTGAAGATAGCACGCAAGGAAATCCCCATGCCCGACATGCAGGCGCCCAAGTCACGATTTAATAATGCCGTGGGTCCGCACCGGGTCTTTGACGCTACTGATTTTTCACTGGCTGAATTCAAGATGATCAAGGATTTTGCCGGCGTCAAACTCAACGATGTGGCGCTGACAATTGTCGGTGGCGCCCTGCAACGTTACCTGGTTTCCAAAGACGAGACACCCACAGCGTCCCTGGCTGCCAGCCTGCCGGTAAACATGCGCGCCCACCGCAAAGATAGTGCCGATAACAACCAGGTCGGCGCCATCTTCGCCTCTCTGCACACCGATATCAGCGATCCCATAGAACGGCTCAAAGCAGTGTATGGCAGCACCATGGAGGCCAAGGAATTCGGCCAGAACAGCCCCCTGGTTGACGCCATGAAGCTGGCCGGTATCTTCTCGCCCGCCTTTAGCAAGGCCGCCGCCAGCCTCTGGGCTGAACGCGAGCTATCGCGCTTTATTCCGGCCAACACCTCCACCGTTATCACCAATGTACCCGGCCCTACTTTTGACCTGTACTGCGCCGGCGCCAAGTTGGTTCAATACCAGGGCCTGGGTGTATTGACTCCGGGCGTTGGCTTGTTTCACACCGTGTTCTCACTGTCTGACCGGATCAACATGTCTATCCTGGGCGATCGCGACATCATCCCCGACCCCGCCTTTTATATCGAGTGCCTGAAAGATTCCTACGCGGAGTTGCTGGCGGCGGTACAAAAGCAGGCCGGTGCGCGCAAGGGCAGAGCCAAGCCCAAGCCCAAGGCGAAGGCGAAGGCGAAGGC